>JGI26530J50255_1000847_pt1 | contig 25115 bp, 22 predicted proteins | sample ThiBiot_500_plan_2_FD_50255 | JGI IMG/M metagenome (IMG submission 50255) | reverse complement strand
AACGACCGCACCGAGACCGTCGACGGCTACGAGACCATCACGATCCACAAGGACCGTACCGAGACCGTCGACGGCCACGAGACCATCACGATCCACAAGAACCGCACCGAGACCGTCGACGGCAACGAGACGATCACGGTACACAAGAACCGCACCGAGGACGTGGGCCAGAACGAGAAGGTCAGCATCGGCAAGAACCGCACGGTCACCATCGGCCAGAACAAGAGCGAGACGATCGGCATGGGCTCCATGCTGAACGTCGGCCTGGCCCAGGTGACCAACATCGGCGGCGCGTACGCGCTGAACGTCGGCGCGGGCTGGATGAGCAACGTCGGCCTCATGCACATGCACAACGTCGGCGTGAAGCTCGCGGTGACGGTCGGCAAGACGCTCAGCGCCAGCGCCGGCAACTCGGCGACCTACGAAGCCGGCGACAAGCTGTCGCTGATCTGCGGCGATTCGATGATCGTGCTGGAGAAGAACGGCACGGTCACGATCAGCGGCAACCGGATCAAGGTCATCGGCGAGAAGCATGTCGACGTGAACGGCAAACTGATCGACATCAACTGACCATGGCGGAGCTGATCAACCACACGGCATTCCCGGCCCTGCTCTACGACGCACTCGACCAGCACGACGCCGGCTTCAGCGTACTCGCCGCCCATCTGAGCTACGACCTCGTCATCCGCGCGGAAGATGGTGCGGCGAGCCTGCAGTTCTGCAAGCAGCAGGCGCCGCTGTGCATGGCCGACGAGCACTACGGCGAACCGGACCGCACGAGCACGCGGCTGGAAAGCGACATCGTGCCGTACAAGCCGCGCCTGGACGTGATCGTCAACGGCACGGCGCATGCGCCGGGCGACAAGCCCGCCGCCGCGTTCGGTGCCGCGATCCGCATCTACGAGCGCACGCGCAGCGTGCTGGTCTGCGGTCCGCGCGACTGGAAGCGCGGCGTGACCGGCTGGAACCTGACCGAGCCCGCACCGATCACGGTCTTGCCGCTGCGCTACGACTACGCGAGCGGCGGCCTGCATCGCATCGAGGACCGTGACTACGCCGCGGCCACGAACGTGGTCGGCATGGGCTGGTATCCGCCGGAGTTCCTGCGCCAGTTCCGCGGCGACCATCTGCCGGCGCCGCAGATCGAATCCTACGAACACCGCCTGCGCGGCCCGGGCGACGAACTGCCGGCGGCCGGCTTCGGCTTCATCGGCCGCGGCTGGCGCGGGCGCATCGAATACGCCGGCACGGCGGATGCGGCCTGGCAGGCCGAACGCCATCCGCTGCTGCCGCGCGATTTCCGCATGGACTTCTGGAACGGCGCGCCGCCGGAACAGCAGTTCCCGCATCCGCCGCCGCTCAGCGGCGTGCCGATCGCGACGCAGAACCTCGTCGCCGCGCGCGACGTGCCGGGGCAGGGCGTGCATTTCACGGTGCCGGTCGAAAGCGTGTTCGCATTGGTCGGTCTCGAACGCGGCATCGGCCTGACGCGCGACCTGATCCTCGACACCATCGTCGTCGACATGGACGCGCTCAAGGTCTATTGCACCTATCGCGTCGCGTTGGCCGAGGAACTCGACATCGCCGAAGTGCAGCTGCGCTACATCGCCGCCGACGAGCGCGACGCGCAGCGCGAGAAGGCCGCGCGCATGAATCCCGATCCGGCGGTCCGCGAGTTCGTGCCGCTGCCGCCCAGCCTCATGACGAAACCTGCCGGACAGGCCGCCCATGGCTAGCAACCTCGCTGCGCGCAAAGACGGCAGCTGGCGCATCGTGTTCCTGACGCCGGACTTCTGCTTCACGCCGGGCTCGCCGTCGCCCGTGCCGTATCCGGTCACCTCCGATCTCGGCAATGCCAGGAATGTCGTGAACTCGGTGCGCCTGAACAAGAAGCCCGCCTTCGTGTTCGACGCGAGCAACGCGCCGCGCACGATCGGCGACCAGGCCGGCACGAACAAGGGCGTGGTCAGTCATACGGTCGGCGCCGACTGCTGGGCCATGACCCATTCGCCGGACACGCGCATCGGCCAGCGCTGGGTCGTGCGCAACGGCGAAATGTTCTACATGAACGGCAACTTCGGCAAGCCGCCGGGCAAGGACCTGAGCAAGAAGGAGCGCTGGGAAGAGCGCAAGCGCCTCATCGAGCAGGGCAAGCAAAGCTCCGATCCGAAAGTGCGCGCGGCGGCCGAGCGGCTGGAACGCAACAACGTCGGCGTGGAGAAGGCCAAGCTCGCGCAGGACATCTACAACCCCGACAAGGGGCCGCCGGAAGGCTGGAAGAACATCAGCAACGATCCGGAGGCGCTGGCCAAGTACGGCCTCAAGCCCGAGGACATGCGCATCGACGGCACGCCGAGCTTCCGCGCCGGCGTGTACGAGCCGGATCCGGCCGTGTTCGGTGGCGACATGAAGCCGTCGGTCGTGTTCCAGGGCACCAATCCGTCGAGCATGACGGACTGGAAGAACAACTTCGCCCAGGGCCTCAACATGAATTCGCCGTACTACGAGCGTGCCGTCGGCATCGGCAACGCGGTCGGCAATTCGGGCGCGTCGGTGGACATCGTCGGCCACTCGCTCGGCGGCGGCATGGCCTCGGCCGCCTCGCGCGCCAGCGGCGCGCCGGGCTGGACCTTCAACTCCGCCGGTCTCAACGCGAACACGGTCACGCGCTACGGCGGCACGAACCACGTGCCGGCCAGCGAGAACATCACGGGCTACCAGGTCGCGGGCGAGGTGCTGACCGGACTGCAGCAGCAGGGCGTGCTCGGCACCTTGGCGGCGGCCGGCGTCGGCGCGCTGTTCGGCGGCATAGGCGGCGCGGTGATCGGCGGCCTGATCAAGATGGGCGTCAGCGCGATGATGCCGGACGCGGTCGGCAACATGTTCCCGCTCGAAGGGCACGGCAATCCGGTCGCGCGGCACGGCATGGACCAGGTCATCGACGGGATCGAGAAACAAAAGGACGAAGATCAGGCCATCATCCGCGGCGCCGGCGGAGGCTAGCGATGCGGCGCTGGTCGGTCGCCTGGCGACATTGGTGTTTGGCAGTGGCGGCGCTCGCGTCGTCGTGGACTTCGGAAAGTGCAGGCATGAAAACCCCAGCGGCAGAACAATTCTTCAGCGGCCCCACGCTCATGCTGGCCCAGGCGATCGAACGCGGCGACGCGGCCGAGGTGGATGCGCTCGCGCGCACGGTCGATCTGAACCGGCCCGGCGCCGACGACATGACGGTGCTGTTCTTCGCGCTGCAGAAAGCCTTCGGCGAAAAGCCCGCGCAGCTGCAGATCATCACGCAGCTGGTCAAGGCCGGCGCCGATCCGCGGCGGCGCGTCGAGGACGTCGGCAGCGTGCTCGGCGTCTCGCTGCAGGCGGCCAGTCCGCTCTACGTCAAGGCGCTGCTCGACGGCGGGCTGAGCCCGGATACGGTCGAAGGCAGCACGCCGATCCTCTTCAACGCGACGCGCGAGGCGACGTTCGGCACCCTGAAGCTGCTCGTCGAGCGCGGCGCCGACGTCAACAAGCGCGACTCGCTCGGCAACACCGCGCTGATGCAGGGACTCACGACGATGCAGCTCGACCAGGTCGACTACCTGCTCGCCCACGGCGGCAAGCCGGATTTCGTCAACATCAACGGCGTGTCGTTCGCCAACCAGCTGCAGTTCCAGATCGGCCGCCAGCAGGAAGGCTCGCCGGCGCAGCGCAAGATGCTGGAAATCCGCGACCGCATCGTCGCGATGGGCGTGGCCTGGCCGCCGGCCTCGCGCGAGGCCGAGCAGGAACGCATGCGCGCGCGCGGCCAGGAGCCGGGCAAGCCGCTCAAGGTGAATTGAGCGCAGACAGACCACCGATCCAGGGAGAGTGTTCGTGGCCTGCGCAGGCAGGCGGCCGGGGGGCACCGACACGCAACGAAGCGATCTTCTGAGCGGAAGCGATCATGGCCGTAGGGAACACGATAGGGAAACTGACCAACGAACCGGTGCTGCCGCAGAGCACGCCGTCGGGCAGCGCCAACCCGCCCGAGAAGAAAAGCTGGTGGAGCAAGTGGGGCGACGTCGTCCACACCGGCCTGGACATCCTCGGCGCCGTGCCCGTCGTCGGCATCGTCGCCGACGGCGCGAACGCGGCGATCTACGCGGCCGAGGGCGACTACGTCAACGCGGCGATCTCCGGCGCGTCGGCCGCGGCGAACCTGGTTCCCGGCGGCGGCGCGGCGATGAAGGCCGGCAAGGCGGCCGTCGCGGTCGGCAAGACCGTCGCGAAGGAAGGTGCCGAGGCGCTGGCCAAGACGGCGGCCAAGGAAGCGGCTGAGAAGGCCGCCAAGGAAGCGGCGGAAAAAGCCGCGAAAGAGGCCGCCGAGGAAGGTGCCGAGGCGGCCGGCAAGAAGGCCGCGAAAGAAGCCGGCAGCGATGCCGGCGGCGGCGTCAAAGGCAAGGGCAAGAAAAAGGAGCCCTGCAAGAACAAGACGTGCGTCGGCGCGCCGGTCAATCCGGTGCTCGGCATCAAGTTCCTGATCGGCGACGAGGAGCGGGATTTCGAACTGCCGGCCCCGCTGCCGCTGCGCTGGCAGCGCACGTATTTCTCCGACCAGGCAGGTATCGGCTGGCTGGGTCAGGGCTGGTCGCTGCCGATCGCGACGTTCCTGCAGCGCCGCGCCGACGGATTCGTGCTGACCGACAGCACCGGCCGGCAGATCGAGCTGCCGGACCTCGAGCCCGGCGAAGCGCACTTCGACAATTACGAATCGATGACGTTTGCGCGCGAAGCGAACGGTCGCTACCGGCTGAGCGCCGTCGACGGCGGCTCGCATCAGATATTCGCGCCGCTGGACCTGGGCGACGGCGACAGCGAAGGCCTGCGCAGCGTCTATCTGCCGCTGATCGCACTGGAGGACCGCAACGGCAACCGCATCCGGCTGTTCTACGACGACCGCGGTCTGCCGGCGTTCGTGCACGACTCCGCCGGCCGGCTGCTGGGTTTGCGTTTCGACGCGCTGCAGACCGCCTCGGGCGCGTGCTGGCGCCTCGGCGCCGTCCTGCAGCTTCACGGCGAGCCGCGTGCCGACGGAACCTGGCCGCCGGCGCAACTCGAAGCGCTGGTGCAGTACAGCTACAGCGCCGAAGGCGATCTCGCGGCCGTGGCCGACGGCGAGGGCCGCGTGCGCCGCCAGTTCCGCTACCGCAACCATATGCTCGTCGAGCACGCCCAGCCGGGCGGGCTCATCTCGCGCTACGAATACGACCGCTACGATCCGCAAGGCCGCGTGCTGCGGCATGCGACCAACGTCGACCAACTCTGGCTGTTCGACTACGAATCCGGCGCGACGACGGTGACGGACAACCTCGGCCGCCGCACACGCTACGAATACAACGGCGACAAGGAACTGGTCGCCGTCACGGATCCGGCCGGCGGCGTCACGCGCTACGAACACAACGCCTGGGGCAAGCCGACGGTCATCGTCGATGCGTCCGGCCAGACGACGCGGTACCGCTACGACGCCCGCGGCAACACCACGGCCACGGTCGAGCCGGACGGCAAGGTCACGGAAATCCACTATCACGAGAAATGGAATCTTCCGACCGCGATCATCGGTCCGAGCGGCGCGACCACGTCCATGGACTACGACGCCGCCGGCAATCTGATCCGGCGCACCGACGCGCTCGGCCAGGTCACCTGCTTCAACCACGACACGCGCGGCCTCGTGGTGCGCGTCGTCGACGCGAAGGGCGGCCGGCAGCACTTCGACTACGACAGCTACGGCCAACTCGTCGCGCATGTCGACTGCGTCGGCCACGTCACGCGTTACGAATGGGATGCGCGCGGCAACCAGACGGCGCTGATCCAGTCCGACGGCACACGCACCGAATACCGCCACGACCGCAGCGGCCGCCTGCTGTCGGCGCACTACGCCGACGGAGCGAGCGAGCGCTACGACTACGACGCGCTCGGGCGCCTGATCCGCCGCGTCGACGTCGCCGGCAGCGCGACCGAATGGGAACTCGCCGCCGACGGCGCTCCGCTCGCGCGCGTCGACGCGTTGGGCCATCGCGCGCAGTATCACTACGACGGCGCGCGACGGCTCGTCGCCATCGTCAACGAGAACGGCGCACGCTACCGCTTCGCGTTCGACGCGAACGACAACCTCGTTTCCGAGCAGGGCTTCGACGAGCGCGTCACGCAGTACGTCTACGATGCCGCCGGCCGTGTGCTCGAGAAACGCGAACTCGGCGCGCAGTCGGCGGCTGCGACGGAGCCGGATCGCGAAGCTTCGTCGTCCCTGCTGCGCACGCAATACCGGCGCGACGCCGGCGGAAGGATCGTCGAGAAAATCGTCGCGCGCGCCGCGGACAAGCGCATACAGCGCACGCAGTTCGAGTACGACGCCGCCGGCCGCCTCGTCGCCGGGATCAACAATGGCGGCCGCGTCGGACTCGCCTACGACGATCTCGGCCAGGTCGTCGAGGAAACCAGCCTCGTACTCGGCCGCCAGCGGTGCATCGGCTACGCCTACGACGGCCTCGGCAACCGCGTCCAGACCGCGCTGCCGGACGGACGCGTGCTGTCGCAGCGCTTCTACGGCCCCGGTTTCCTGCATCAGATCGCGCTCGACGACGACGTCATCACCGACATCGAGCGCGATGTCATGCAGCGCGAGACCGTGCGCAGCCAGGGCGCGCTCACGAGCTATTTCGACTACGACGTCATCGGCCGCCGCGTCGGCCAGCGCGCGCGCAAGATGGCCGTCGCCGTGGACGACGTCGTGGAGCGGCGCTACGTCTACGGCGCCGACGGCAATCTTGCCGCCGTCAGCGATCGGCGTTTCGGACAGACCGCCTACGCCTACGACGCGCTGGGCCGCATCACGCGCGCCAACGCCGAGCGTTTCGCGTTCGATCCGGCGCACAACATCGTCGACGCGCCGCAGCAGGCGGTGCGCAGCAACCGGGTCGTCGCCTACGACGACAAACGCTTCCGCTACGACACTCACGGCAATCTGATCGAGAAGCGGATCGGCGGCCATACCTGCATGCGCCTTCACTACGATCCGGAACACCGTCTGGAGCGTGCGGACATCACGCGCAACGGCGTCAGGCAGTCCGTGACCTACGGTTACGACGCGTTCGGCCGCCGCACCTGGAAGCGCGACGCGTTCGGCACGACCGAGTTCGTCTGGGACGGAAACCGCCTGCTGCAGGAACTGCGCCGCGGCCGCTGCCTGACCTACGTCTACGACGGTTCGAGCTTCGTGCCGGTCGCGCAGATCGAATCGGCGGCGACCCCGGAAGCGGCAACCACCGCAACCGCCTCCGGCATCGTGCGCTACTTCCATACCGACCAGAGCGGCGCGCCGCGCGAGCTGACCGGTGCCGACGGCGCCGTCGCCTGGCGCGCGCAGTACCGCGTCTGGGGCAATACGCTGCTCGTCGAATATCCTGAGCAGCCGGCGTCGGCTGATGCGGAGCCGGTACACCAGCCGCTGCGTTTCCAGGGACAGTATTTCGACAGCGAAACCGGCCTGCACTACAACCGCTTCCGCTATTACGATCCGGATGTCGGCCGCTTCGTCAGCCAGGATCCCATCGGCCTCGCCGGTGGCCCGAACGCCTATCAATACGCGCCGAATCCGTTCGACTGGATCGACCCGCACGGGCTGAAACATACGGCCGTCTGGGCGCTGATGGATCCCAGCGGCAACGTCAAGGCCGAAGGCATCGAGTTCAGCGGCTGCGACAAGAAGCCCGGGCGCCGCCTGAATTTCCAGGAGCAGCTGATGGTGCATACCGAGCGGAAGATCATGGCCAAGATCTCCGGCATCGCCCAGCCCGGCGATCATCTCGTGATCCTCGGCGAGCGCCCGCCGTGCAATCCGGGCGGACGCGGCTGCCAGTCGGCCATGGACGCGTTCGCGAAGGAGCGCGGCGTCAAGGTGACCTACATGACGAACGACGGCGAGTGGAATTACCCTCAGCTCTCCTGTGACTGCGGCAAGAAGAAATGCTGAGCAATTTTCCGTCGCTGACCGAATGGCAGGCGCTTCCCGACGACGCGAAGGACGCGGTACTGGCCCGCATCGCGAACGAGCTGTCGCTGCCGCAGCCGTTTCGACTGTCGCGGGACGATCGGGCCGTTCCGCGCGTCGTCGTCGACTACGGCGAACGCGGCGGCCGCATTCCGTTCCGGCTGATTCCCGCACATCGCGTGCCGGTCGGCCTCAGCGATCGCAACCTCGCCGCGATACACGCGATCACTTACGAACCGCAGATCTCGGTCGAGGAAATGACGCCGCTGACAGCGGTCGACGTCGGCGCGTTTCTCGTCGCTGAGCTGCCGCTGTCGGTGGCGCAGGCGCGACTGCTCGCCGGTGTGGGGCTGGACGGCGAACGCGCGGACTTTCCGGCCTATCTTGATGCGCAGGCCGCGGAAGCGGCAGTCGCCGCGCTCGGCGCGACGCTGCCCAGCGAAGCGCAGTGGGAATGCGTGGCCAAGGCCGGCGGCGACCCGCTGTTTCCGTTCGGCGACACGCTGCCCGACGAAGCCGCGATCGAGCCCTGGATGCGCTACGACCTCGCCGATCCGGATGCAGCGCGCACGGCTTTCGGCATCGGCGGCCTGTTCTTCGCCGAGTGGTGCGGCGATGCATTCGCCGTCAGCCATGCGCCCGACGCCGAGCGTCTGCCCGACGGCCGCACGATCAAGGGCGGCGGCGCGTACTTCTGGCCCTGGCAGGACGAAGAGTGGGTCTGGTGCCTCTGTTCGATGCGCATGCCGTCGACCGATCTGGATGGCGGCGTCGCCGTCTGCCGGCCCGTCATTCCGCTCTGAGCCGCTCGGCCTGACCGAATTCCTTCAGGCGGCAACCGTCTGCTCCGCAGCGCGGAAAAGAAAGGTCTCAACGTCGCGGGCATCCTGGAAGACATCGGCCAGCGGCTCGAAAGCGGGGCCTGGAAGAAAGCCTTCGAGTGCTGCTGCAAATGATCGGATCCGGCAATGGCTGAACTACCCGTCGTCATGGAACTGCCCGGCGTGGGTGCGCGCATCGAGGCGGCGCTGCAGCAGTTCCAGCAACACCAGGCGGACCAGCCGTTCCTGACGCGCTGCCTCGCGCTGATCGGGCAGGTCGAGGAATGGAAATATTCGACCGGCCCGCTGTACGACCTGCCGCCGTACCAGATGCAGCTCATGGGCTTCTCCGGCGGCAAGCCGCTGAAGAAGTCGTTCGCGGACCTGAGCGCGGCACGCGCGGGCGGCGCCTACGCCTCGGGTTTCGTCGGCGGACGTCACGTGCTCACCGTCGACCCGGCCGAGAACCTGAAACTGTCGCCGCAGGTCACGCAGTACGACCACGAAGGCGACCTCGCGCGCGCGACGATCACGCGCCAGCCCGCGTTGGCCGTACCCGTGCTGTCCAGGCCGGCCAGCCTCGTGGGCCTCGGCGAAACGTCCTGGCTCGACGAGCGGCGCCGCCTCCATATCGGCGTCGGCAGCCGCGGCGCGTTCGCGGTCTATCTCTACCGCTACGACGACGCGCAGCGGCCGCGGCACGTGCACCTGTTCTCGAAGGGGCACACGGTGCAGTCCGACTACGAACTGCACTACGACGACGCGGGCAATCTGAGCCGCGTCACCGACGTGCTCGGCCATCCGGTCTGGCCGAAGCGCTGAGCGGTTCGGCGGGCTGCGTGTGCGTGTTCGCTATCGGAAGCGCTGGCGGCGGGCTCCGTGACGATCAGTCAGCCTGTACGGCAAAACCCATCCCCACCCATACCCTCCCCTTGAAGGGGAGGGTTTGATACGCCGCGCTTGCGAAGAAGCTGAATCAAGCTGACTCCTTCGAGCGGGGCTGACTAAGTCGAGGGCTTGTCGAGGCGAACTGTCTGAAACCCTCCCCTTCAAGGGGAGGGCATGGGTGGGGATGGGGTTGCTTCGTGCAATCGAACGCAGGGGATAAGCTGAGGAACTGTCAGAAAAAGGCCTGTCCGGGCGACGGGGTCAGGTTCACTTCAGGAGTCCGCTGATTCCCATCGCAGCACCGCGGAACCAAAGACCGAAAAGGAGGGGAAGGAGGCAGATCCCTCCACGCGAGGCGCAGGCCGTACTGGAAGTAAACCGGGCCCCTCTATCACGCCCTACGCGCTCAATCGAGAAATTTCCAGGTGTCCGCCCCATCGAAGCGCCGGACGACGACCGACTCCAGGAGCGCGGGTTCGAAGTTGCGCAGGTTCACGCCGTGTCGGGCGCCCGGCTTCGGTTCGATCGGTTCCCAGTGGGTGGCGATGCCGCAGGTCCTGCACCGGTAATTCGTCAGCGTGCGATCTCCCCATACGTAGCTCTCCGTGCTGTCCGGGTGGCCATGGATGGCGACCGTGCCGAGCTCGTAGAACGCCCAGATGCCTCCCGTGCGGCGGCATAGCGAGCAGTTGCAGCTCGTCGCCGTTTCGGGCGCGCCGGGAAGCGTGAGGCGGACGGACCCGCAGTGGCAGGATCCGTGCAGCGATACCGCAGGCTGTTCGTGGTTCACGGCGCGTCCTCGTTTGGAACAACAGGGTCAGGTTCACGTCGGGATTCCGCTGAATCCCCTCACAGTACGGCGGGACCATCGATCGAACGGGACATGAAGGGGATCAGATCCATCCACGCAACGCGCAGGCCGTACTGGAAGCGAACCTGGCCCCCGTTCTCTGAGGTGGATGGATAGAATCTCGACGACCCATTTCAGAAGCCCGCATGTCGATACTACATTTCACGCCATCACGCTCTTTGCCCGCCGGAAAATCGACATTCACACGAATGGCGATCATGGCCTTGTTGCCATTCACGGCGAGCTTGCTGACCGGCTGCCACCGCCAGGCGCCGCTGGCGCCGGAACTGGCGGCAATCGCCTGTCCCGCCGATCGCGCGGAACATGCTTCCACGATGTTCGGCAAAGCCGAAGTCACGTTCGTTTGCGTGACGCCGGAAATAGCCGCAAAACCGTCGATGCTGCGCTGCGACCCGAACAGCCGCCCTGTCTACTGCGAGGACTCGGGCATGATCACGCTGTCCCGCTTGCCAGGCGGCAAGCTGGTGCCGGGTGCGCCGAGCAATGCGCGCGAGTACCAGCCGCCGCCGGTGACCGATCCGGAAACCGACGCCGGTTCACTGTTCGAAGCCAGTTTCTACGACAGGCCGCCGGGCAAGGCCAACTATGAAGTCGGCCCAAGGCAGTATCTGCGCGATGCCGACAAGCAACGCCTGCCCCCGGGGTTCAGCCTCGTCAACGGCCCCGTGTGCGACCGGGTCTCCACCGCGCTCAGGCACGCCAGTTGCCGGCTCGAAGCCAAGAGTGCGTCGCTGCACTGGTACATCACGATCTCCATTCCGCGCCCGATCGGCAACGCAATCGACGATGAGCGCTACCAGCAGGAGATGACGCTCTGGCTGGACCTGCTGGGCAAGATGGTGACCGACCCTAAGAGCTGACGTCGCCCGGACTCGACAAAACCGGAACAAACCAGCAAGTCGCCGGGCAAGCGCAGGCGCACCCCGGCGACTCCCAGGCAATGCATGAACTCACAGGGGAATTCCGATGCAAGCGATACAACGATGGGCGATGACGATCATTCTGGCCATGGCACCCGCCGCGTTCGTTCATGGCGCGGAGCCGGCAGCAACGCCGACGCAGGAATCCACCACGGCGCTGATCGCCGGCCAGAAGCCCGAAGGCATCGAAGTGGAAGGCGTCACAGTGGACGGGAAGAGCGTGACGGTGACCGGCACCGGCACGTCGAACGCGGTCATTTCGACGTTCCTGCGCAACCTCGACAGCTCGGGCAACTTCGCTGGCGTGGAACTCGTCTCCATCCTGGCCACCACACGCGGCGCGAAGCACGTGGTGGAGTATCAGTTGTATCTGAAGATCAAGTAGCCGCCGGCCATCGGGACAGGCCTCACTTCGAGAGTCGGCTGAATTCCCGTCTCAGCGCGGCGGAAGCAGGACCGAACTTGGTTCAACGCCGTGAAGCGCGCCTATAAAGGAAGTGAACCTGGCCCCGTTATCCCAGGTTGCGGACACGCATAGCTGATTCGGGGGGGCGCAAGAGCGTCCCCGCTATTTCTCCACGCTCTCCGGTGAGAGATTGCATACGCTGGCGACAGACAGCGTAGCGGTGAGCCGATGCGCCCGCGCGCTCCGGCAGTGGACTTTCGGCGGTTCAACGCCGCTCAGTTCACCCGTACTCAGCCGGAGCCTGGATGCGCCTCATCTTCTTCCTTGTCCTGGCCTGGTTGCTGGCCCTTCCGGCAGCGGCTGATTCGTCCCGCTCGCTCGTCTACAACGCCCGCAACCAGCTCACGGACGTTATCGACGTCGCGAACCCGGCTCGCACTGTCGCCTTCACCTATGACGCGAACGGCAACCGGGAGACCAAGACCCAAGGCGGCGTCACGACCACCTATCGCTGGAATGCCCGCCATCGGCTCATCGAGGTGCTGCGCGGCGGCGCCTGGGTAGCCCGATACGAGTACGACAGCACGGGCCGGCGCACGCGCAAAGACGTCAACGGCCCGGCGCCGACGGCTGTGCGCTACCGCTACGATGGCCCACGCCTGGTTGCCGAAACCAACGTCATCGGCAACACCCTGGCCCGGTACTACTACAGCGATGCGGGCCGGCTGATCGCGATGGAGCGCGCTGGGCAGCGCTATTCCTACCTGCTGGACGGCCTCGGCACGCCGATCGCCATGACGAGCGCGGAAGGCCTGATCGTGGTGCGCTACCGCGTCGACGCCTGGGGCAACCCCATCGCCACGGTCGGCGATTCCGCCAACCTCTTCGGCTTCACCGGCTACCCGGTCGATGACGAGACCGGCCTCCACTACGCCAATGCCCGCTACTACGACAGCGAACTCGGCGCGTTCCTGAGCGAAGACCCGGCTCCGGGCAATCCCCTGCAGCCGGTGACCTTGCATCCCTACCTCTACGGCAACGGCAATCCGCTGATCTACCTCGACCGCAGCGGACGCACCGCCGAACTGGTCGACGTGCTCGACGGCCATGAGCGCAACCAGGCCGACATCGTCGAGCTGGCCGAACAGATCAAGAGCATGCGTTCCAGCGCGACTTGGTACGAGCGGCCGTTCGTCGAGCTGGGTTTGGCGGGGACTGTGCTGCTCACTGCCGGCAACCGGCTCGGCGAGGGCGTCGTCACGATGGCGAACGCCGGGTCCAACGTCGCGCTGACGGCGGCGGATACCTACGTGGTCGACCTCGGCGAAGGTGCAGCGTCCGCAAGAGCCGAGTTCGAGGGATTCGCGGAAGGGGCATTCGCTGCCGCTGAAGGCGCGATCGACAACCCGGCCGAGGCGGCCGGGAATGCTTACGAGGCCGTCGTCGATCCGTACCAGCGCGCGTACGAAGGCGATACGGCGGCGCAGCTCGATCTGGCCGCCAGCATCGACCCGCGCAATCTCGGCAAGCGCGTGCTGACGGCGATGGCGCCGAAGCGTGGGCCGCCGCATATCAGCGGTGCGCATACGGCGCGCATGACTGTGACCGAAGGCGCCGATGGGCGGCCTGAACTCACTGCGTTTCCTGGCGGGCCATCGGTCGGTGTTGATGAAGCCTTCTCACCGCAGCGGAGCCAGTTCGGCGGCACCAGAACGAACAACACGCCTTACACCGGCGGCCCGCACAGTCAAACGAAACTGCCGCCGGGCGATGGACTCGATTCCCACCATATGCCGGCGAAGGCGATAAGCGGACTTGGCACGGACCCCGGCCCTGCCATCAAGATGGACCCGGCCGATCATCACGAGACCTCAAGCAATGGACAGACGGCAGGAAGCGCGCGCTATCGCGACCGTTTGAAGGTCATGATTGACGATGGCCGGATGCGTGATGCAATGGCAACCGAAGTGCGCGATGTACGTCGCGCCGCGCAGGCCGTATCCAGCAACATCAGAAAATACAACCAGGCCATGCACCAGATGCTGGACTACGCCAAAGGCAAAGGCTGGCTAGACAAGGGAAAAAAGCAATGACCGTGTTTGATATTCGTCCCTACCACGGCGTTGGCCCGCTGGTGTTTGGCGCATCGTCGGCCGAAGTACATGCCGTGCTCGGCCCGCCGGTCCGCACCAGAAGCAGTAACGGCGAACGCATCGATACCTTTCAGGGGGTCACCGTCGCCTATTCAGGAGAGACCGGCCAATTGGTCGAGGCGGCGTTTTCTTCGGCGACGGACGTACGGTTCCAGGGCATCAACCTTTTCACCGCGCCGGCTCCGATTGAAATGCTGACGGTGGCTGATGGCGCCCCCATGGAAGGACTCGGTTTCATCGTGTTCTTGAACCTCGGCATTGCCTTGGCGGACTTCGACAGCGAGCAAGAAAGCGACCGAGCTGTGCAAGTATTCGCGCGTGGCCGCTGGGATTCGATCAAGTCGCTTAAACCTTACGCGCCGGCTACGGCGGCAGAGCCGAAGAAATGACCGCGTTTGATATTCATCCATTTCTGAGGGTCGGACCTCTCGTGCTGGGCATGTCGCCTGATGAAGTTCACCGCATTCTGGGCCAACCCCGTAGTGTATCCAAGAGTCGCAACGGAGAGCGGAGCGACAGCTACCCACATTTGACGGCTTCCTATGCGAAAGACACCGAAAAGCTCGTCGACGTGGGGATGGGTTCGCAAGTCGACGTTCAATTTCAGGGCGTGAGCTTGTTTTCAGATCCCAGAGCGTTGGACGTGCTGATTGCTGCCGATGGAGGGCCGCTCGAAAGTGTGGGCTTTATCGTCTTTCCTTCCATCGGCGTGGCGCTCGGTGATTTCGACAGCGACCAGGAAAGTGATCGCGTCGTGTCAATTTTTCAGCGCGGCCGTTGGGACGCCATCAAGGGCATGGAGCCCTATTCTGTTCCGGAAAAGAGATAGGCTACACCGGGGGGCCATTGGCGCTGTGCTGCGGAGCTGGTATCGAGCGCGGTACCAGGAAATACAGCGAAGCCTCGCAGCAGATGTTGGACTGCCAAAGGCGAAGGCTGGTTGGATAAAGGAGGAAAGGGATGACGGTGTTCGATATCCGGCCCCACGATGGATCGGGACCGCTTCGACTGGGTATGTCGCCCAGCGAAGTTCACGCCGCCATTGGCGAGCAACCGCGCAGCACGCTTTTCAACGACAAGGGCGAGCGAGACGAAGACTATCCGGCTTTGTCTGCCTGCTACTCCGCGGGAGAAGACAAGCTCGTCGAGCTCGCGCTTACGTCGGCATTCGATGCGCGATTCCAGGGTGTCAGCCTGTTCAGACTCGGGATTGGGGGTAGCGCATGCGCCTCCCGTCAGGTCGGTGCTGGCTCCCGCCACTGGTTCAGGCCGCCGATGCGTACCAGGTTGCAGGTGGCAAATACCCAGAGTGTCCACGCTTTCACGTCAGGCAGTCCGGTTCGCATCAACTTGCATAGCCCACCGAATACCTTGCACCGGCCGAAGAGCTGTTCGGTGCGTTTGCGGGCCTATTGGTTGATGGCGTTGTCATTTCTCAGGGTGGATGAGACCGAACTAAGGATGATGAGGCCACCCATACCGGCTACACGATAGTCTGGGCTAGACGCAACGTGTTGTTCCGTATTCGGAAGTGCGGCCCAGGTGCCGGGGACTCTCTGAGCGCTGTGCGCCGACTAGTTGTCGATTGCCTCGGAACGGGCAAGGCGTAGCGCGAGGCCGCATATATTGGTAAGTTTCTTCAAGTCTCACGGTCTGTGTACTTCGAGGAGCCTTCTTACGCCATGCTTGACTGGGGAATTGGCGAATGGACGTCATAGAATCGGCGGTAGGCGCGCAAGCTGGGATGAATATAGACCTTCGCGCAGGTCACGCGGTTCTGTCGCACTCGCAATCGGACGATGGCGACCTTGTCCTCGCGCTTGATGTCGCAGCTGGGAACGTGGAACTACTTCCGCGCACACCACGCGAGGAGGAGATTGTCACCAAAGCAGAAAAACTGCTCTCTACCAGGCGACCGATCTACGCCTACGTTGGATTTCTTCACCCTGAACTTGGAACAGTCGGCTTGATTGTTGCGCCCGGCTGGGCGCGACGTAGCCTGTTCGTCGCTGTCAGATGTGATTCGGGCGGGCTCATTGGTGGCTATGGCGGATTTAAGTGTGTTGGCGAGAAGTGCGAAGAGATGCTCCTCGAAGTAGCATTTAGAGATGAAGACCTGCCCAATTGGAGTGGTGAATTTCAAGCCGAAGTGAAGGCAAGCTATGAGGGCAACGCATTCAACTATGTTTCGGGACAGACACCAAACTTCGAAGCGTGGAAGGACATACGAGTTGAGTGCATTAGATACGCTATTGACCAAGGTGAGATGGATAGGCGTCTTTGGAGCTGGGAGCTTTGGCTTCAAGACGGCCCCAGTCCTGCAGAAATTGAGGCTATCGTGCTTTCTCCCGAAAACTGCAAGCGGATGGAGCGGTTGGTTAGAAGCAAGCCAGAGGTGATTCCTCGGAACCTTCGAATCATCTATGGAAAGGTAGATGCGAGCGGCGTTTGGTGGCTTAACGATCCCGCGGTCCATAATGCCTTCCTGGGAGCCTAACAATGCCTAAAACAATTGCTCTGCTTGATCGCCCCAGCCGTTTGTCGATGAGCGCTGTTCCGGTCGTGATTCAGCATCACGAAGCAGCCATGCCAAAAGTTTACGGCCTAGCGAAGGCGCCTGGCTCGATCCTTCAGAGTGAAGCGTTGAACGAACTGCTAAGAAGCAGGCAAGCGCTCCAGCTCGTTGGCGGCGAGTCGAAGTCGGCTGCCATGTGTTTTGCGAGAGATGGCAACTCCAATCCCGTAGCTATGTGGATTGGTGATGACTTCGAACGGAGGGCAGGGTCCTACGGATTGCCCACTGAAATCATCGCCGAGGAGTTTGATTTAGAGGCCGCGGGAGGAAAAGCGTTAGTCGCTCCTCCAGAAGAAGTATTCGCGAGACTTCAGATATGGCTAGAAAAGGCGCTTCATACCGTATTGGAGTCCGGAAAAGATGCGAGAGAAGTTGCCACACTGATGTGCGAGGTAATTCCAGACGACAAATTGACACGTACAGCGCTTTACTTCAGCGCTCGCGATGACTCTGAAAGGGAAGCCGAACTAAGCTGGTTCAGAAAGGTAGACCGTGACTCGAGACGTCCGACCAACCAGAAGCTTACAAAGTTGAGATTGAGTGAACTGAAAGAAAGGTACAAGGAAGATATAATAAAAAAGTGTGTTGTTACTGCTGTCATCGGGAGAAGCGGATCCCAACACGGAGAGATGGCAAAAATCGCGTATAGTAAATTGGCGGCAAGGCGAGTCCCCGTAACAAAAGTCAGCTTTGGTGGGTATTTGCGCGAACTTCGTGCGAGCGCAAACAAGTCGGAGCTCCAGGATTTAGGTCAGCGGCTCGTTGAAGAGCGTCCGTTTCATTTTGCTCGATCAGTGATCGATAGAAAGAAAGCCGGAAGATACCTAATAGTGGACGGTCTGCGACACCTTAGGATCTACAAAGCCCTGTCGTACATGTTCGAGAAAGTTCATGTGCTTATGGTTGACGCGACGGAAGAAGAGGTAAAGCGTCGACTATCAAAAGAAGTCGGCAGCGCCGCTGATGTTGAGAGCGTTCGAAGCCATGCGACTGAGAAAGCACTTGAGGAACTGATACGGCAGGTTCCGACTACCTATAAAATCCCTCACGACGGCAGTAGAACGCTTGAGCATGTAGCTGAGCTGTACGCGAATAAGTTCATCGCCGCGTGATCGGATCGAAACATCGCTAAGTCGTAGCGAATTGCGGTCGCTACTCGATTCGATGGGGTGAAATGGTGTCATCCGACCACTGAAAAATTGATTCGACACATTTAGCCACAACTGCTTCGATACTTTTTGTGGCATCGACTTTGAGGTCTGCGACGCGCTGAAGTTGGTCGTTCGATTCCGACTCGACCAGATGTGCGCTAGCTCGTTCGAAGTCTGAAATTTCCCCTGGGCGGTTCGCGACTCGTGCCATACGGACAGTCTCGTCGGCGACGAGAAAGATGAGCCTCACGCGAGCGGGATGGGTGATCTGTTTGAGCATTTCGTAGACGCGTGTATGTCGGACGCCATCGACTATGAAGTCCCTATCCTGAAGGTACCCGCCGTGACGAAGTACGTCTTGGCAAAAGCCCTCTGCATCGGTATCGACTCGCGTTTGACCAAGATCTTGAAGGGCCTTCCGCGAACTCGAGTCCTTTCCCTGTCGAGTTAACTCGGACCGTAAATAGTCGCCGAATGCTGCTCGGCGCCAGCCGAGAAGACCGGAAAGCGCGTGACCGACTGACGACTTCCCACTGCCAATCAGACCCGATAGGCAGACAACAAGAGGCATTAGATCGCCAACGACAGCTGCATAGACCGCAACGAGACCCAACCTCGACGATCGCGCTTGTTGGCATCGAGAGGGAACATGGTTGTTGTCTCGGCGAGTTCAATAAGTGTGGCGAACGAGGCATCTGCCCTCGCCGCCCAAAATTCTTCGTCACCGCAGATGCTGTCGCCATACTTCGAACGAATTCGATCGAGCGGTTCGAAATCGAGGTCGTAGAACCAAGTTTCTTTGGCCAGCGCGACGCCGCAGATTGGTCCTCCGACCTCTTTGATCAATATGACATCGCCCGGCATGACCTCTCCAAAAGGTGCGCATCGGTTGCGGCTAAATCGGGATTCGACTGTCTTCTTTCCTTCGAGCACGAGCGACAGGAACGGCTCGGCGAAGATAGCGACATGTATACCAATCCGACTACCCTCGTCGCCCACTGCGTCGAGGTAAGTTAACCAAAAGTGGCTACCTGCAAGTCGTTGCTTGACATCATTGATCTCAACGTGCACGCCAGGCCTCCGTGATAGCCCTGATATTGTGTCGTTGCACGTAGTTCCGCCGATTCTAGGGCGGCGATCTCGCGCAGTTCGGCCGCCACGCGCTCGATCGCAGCCTGCTCTGCTATCGTGCACCAGGTGGGGAGGGGGCTGCCAGAGCCATTCAGGGTTCGCGAAGCGAGCACGGCGGCCTCAATCACGAGCGAAGAACTGGGGCCAGCGAACACTCGATTCCCGGAAGTTATCACCGATGCGAGTTGGCGACGGGGATCCCTACGTCGAACAGTTGGGAGGACGTTTCCGCCCACAATTGGTACCAGGCCCGGCGCGTCGCCAGCTTCGGACCCTTCGTTACGCACAAAAACCCTCGTGCTGCCGATGTCGACTTCCGTCCACGTCGACATCGAGGACCGAGGAATGAGCGAGTCTGCTGCACCCTCGTGGGCCTTGCGAAAAACCGCCAAGTCCCCTGTTCTCCAGTTGCTCCTTACGGCGAGCCCAGCCGCGGCGAGTGCGTTCTGTTCGAAGAAGGGAGTCTGATAGGTAAGTGAGCGGGGATATTGACCTTCCAACGCCATCCCGAGCTCGTGGACATAGTCAAGCACAGCGACGCGATCCTCCCGTGCTGTTGGCCGCACGCCCTCTGGCGGGAGACTCACGAAGAGCCAGCCGCCGGGTACTAGGCTGGCTGCTGCCGCGGCAAGCATAGGCAGGGCCAGATCGAGATACCACGGCGGATCAACCACTACTACGCTCGCCCTTGGAAGTACGCCCAAGCGACTGATCGAGTGCACGCTCAAGGGTGAATTCATTGTTCGGTTCAATGAGGCAATACGATGCGTTACTACGTTGTCTTCGCCAACGAAGATAACTTTCTTCGTCAGATTCGCTGTGAGCGCCTCCGCCGCCACGCCTGGGGTTCCGAAAAGAAGGACGGGGCGGCTATTGTCGGCCGCATTCAAGGCGAGTCGAAGAAGGTGATCCGCACTAGTGAAAGAGAACCGCCATTCGAAGTTGACAGGGTGGGGGAGCGGTAGCAGGTGTTCCGCGGTTGGCGGTCTTCCGACGCGCAGATGGCCAGCGCGCCGATGAACCTGGTGTTCGGCTGACAATCGGCCGTGAATCACAAGCTCTCGTAAAACCTGAGATACCGTGGTTGGATACACGCACGGGAGGTCGAGAAGCAGTTGTTCAAAAGTTAGGTCTGGCCGAAGAGCCTGAAGCACCCACTTCCCAACTTTTGCGGTGAATGAGGGCGAGTTGACCAATTCATAGTTCATCGAGCTCTACCTCGGCGACCTACGGGGATCGCTGAAACGGATGTGGTGCGTAAGTCAGGGTGAAATCTACGCACAATCTCACCGTTCCAAGCTTGAATTGCTTCTTCCTGGATAGCTAGACTTCTTTCGCGATCAGGTCGACCGACAACACGCTGCTTCGCAGGACTAAACAGCTGGATCTGAAGCGGTATCACGCGAAGTGGAAGGTTCTCATCAAGACTTTGCAAGCGATCGACAAACTCGCCGACGGCGCTACCGATATTGCGATCACTCGGAGACGTCAGTGTGACGTATCCATACAGATCGATATCAAGATCCAGAAGGCGACGCATGATCGTGAACTGCTCTGAATAGGCGTTTGGCGCTGCCCTTGTGTTGAATGAAAACGATGTCTCGTCAAACCCCTTGAAGCAACACACTCTACCGTAGTTCTTGTAGCCCTGAAGGATCAGAAGCTGCTCGTCCGTCAGATGGTCAAACAAGTAGGTTGTGCTCAAATTGTCGTCTGACCACAAGTAGGTCGAATCACTCAATCCGGCCGCTGCAAGCGCTTCCATCATCCAAACCGTCCACTCGGGAACAAGATCAGGAGAGCCACCGGAGAGGTCGATGACTACCGGCCGACTCAGTTCAGCGCGAAACATCTCGACGAGTTGTTCGGCAGTAAACCAGTCGGAGTAAGCCGTGTCAGCTCGAAGGAGTTCATCAGGTACGAAGCAGTACCAGCATCGCCATGCGCAAGCTGAATTTTGGAAAACTTGCGCATTAAGTACATCAGGTATCGGATCAATGCCGAGCGAAGTACAAGCTGGAACGATGGGCAGCGGATTCATGGGCCAGCCATCACCAGTCGCAAAGCGGAAATGTCGTACCCGCCCAAAGCCGTCGCAATTGATCGGTGCCGATATGTCGACTTCCTGCCCCGAGCCGCTCAGCCGCGAAAGTAGGATCTGTCGACGATCTACATCAATAGCGCGTCGGCGCAATTGGTGCGCAAACTTTTGGGTATTGATGAGGCGCGAGTTCTCGGGCATGGCTACAACAACCTCGGGGTCCTCGGAGAGGCCTTCCGGCGCGGTGGTATCTTCTCAGGCATGTCATCGAGATCAGGAAGCCGCTCGTCGAGGTACAGGTCGACAAGTTCGGCGCAGTAATCGAGTTCTTCGTCCGTTAGTTTTCGCCCCTTCGGAATCCCGTGCCAGTACTCGAGGCACGTGCGACAGCACGTTGCGGTTGCGTGCTGCGCGTAGAAGATGGAATTCCCGTCCTTGGGAGTTTGAGTGCCGTCCCGAAAGGGTTCAGCCCGACCGATGCTCGTTCGCAATCTGTCGCGCACTGCATCTCTGAGTTTCACTCGACCTTTGCGGCGTGCGTGCAGAAGTGCGACGTTGTCGATTTCGGTATGAAAGAAATGATGTCGGATGTATTCGTGTTTTAACGCTTCAAAGGTATGTTCTGCATCCGAAAGATCACGCCGATGGACCCGGCCCCAGTCCACGAGCTTTGCACCACAAGCCCGGCAACTGCCCCGTTGAGCTGGCGTCATCTTGGCCAGCTGCTTAAAACAGTGAAGGTCCTCATCGCAGTTAGATGCCGTGCACTTGATGTCCAGGGGGGCTGGTTTGACAAACGGGGCCATAACAAACCTCACTGCAGTGTGCGATTGAGCAATTCGCGGTCCAAATCGCTTTCAATAGCAAACGAGAATCGACGAACAAAGATGTCCCTTACAATAGACCAGGGGTCCGAGTCGTCTTGCTGCAAATTGGCGGCAGCTCCCCACCAGTTGATACCTTGCCAAGAAAGGCGAAACGCCAAATAGTTGGCCAAAGCGGCGGCGTCGACGCCGCTTTGGTGAGCGACACCGGGAACAACTTTCTTGAGTCGCTCGACAGAACCACTAGCCAACCTGACACAAGCTTGCGCAAGTTCCTCCGCGCGGCCGTTCAAAACGACCTCGCCGGCAAACTGACTCGCCGCGATTTCCTCATCCGACGACCGACGCTCCTCGGACGTCTCATCGCCTTCGATGACCTCTAGCGACGCAGCAGCAGGGGACTGTGCCGCATGAAATAGCTCGTGCAGAAGATCGAAAAGCCATCGTGCTTCATGCTTCGAGGCCTGTTTCAGAACGATGACGTTTCGGTGTTCATAGCGCCAGCAGGCGCCGTGAAACGCGCCCTGGTCATTCAGCGGAAGCACAGGAATTCCCAGATCCCACACGTACTCGACGGTCGTCCGTAAGCAGAAAATCCGGTACTTGTCGACGACGGCTTTCCGTACAACGGCGGGATCGGTCGGTATCGCGTGCCGAGGCAGCGATCCGCTAGCTTTCAAAACAATGATTGCCAGGTAGTTGGCATAGGCGGCATACAGGCCCGTGATTGATTGGGCTCGCCTGGCAGGCATCTTGAAGCGCGCTTCTGCTGCCGCGAAGCGCGGGACGGACAGTGCCTCAGCACCGAATAGGTTTGCGCTGGTCCATCCGTAAATCCGCTCAAGGATAGCGCCTGTTTTCGCGACAAGAGCGTCACTGTTTTCCATTTGCACTTCACCAGTCGCCTTAGCCGCATCCTCGGATGTCAGAAGGCGAGAAAGCACAAAATTTCTTCCGAGGCCAACCTGCCCCAGCTTGTCGACAAGGCCGTCAAAACTGGTGGGGGCAACGGGTAGAAGAATCTCGTTGCGGATTCGGACACCGATGGCGCCTGCAACGTCCATGAGCCTCTGAAAGCTCGCGGATCCATAGCGCTCTGCTTCGTAGCGCTGGATTTGCTGCTCTTTAATACCGAGGCGATCAGCAAGGGCCTTTTGATTGAGTCCTGCTGCGATGCGCGCCTTAATCAAGCCCTCGGCGAGCCCGTCCAGCGACGCGACTTCGATCTTTGCAACTGCAGAAGATTTCAGGCGCTCATACTCGGCCAGTTCGGACAGCAGTGTCTGCAACTGGCTTTCGAGCGCTTCGCGTTGGGCCTGCGCCAATCGTGGGTGGAGATCCTTCTGTTCGGGAAGATTTGCCATCTCGGCGATCGTTTGTTTGAACCTCTCAGCCTCTGCGCGAGTGATCTTATACTGCCTCTCGTTCGTAATCATGGCAGGCTCCCGAGGTCAATGCTGATGATTCCTTTCGATACGCCGTTCCTGTCTCGTTGGAAGAAATCGATAAACATAATTCCTGGAGCAGCGGGCCAGGATGCGGGAAAAAATTCTCCGCCGTACTTAGCCTTCATTGCCGCGCGATGGTTTGTGAAATCCAGAAGCACCGGATCAAGGACGTTGGGATCTACGCCGATGGGGTTCCAGGCCGCGTCGTAGTCACCCGGCAAGGGCTTCTGGGACACGAAACTTCCATCGAGAAAGAACGACGAGCATCCCGCTGCAGTGAGATTCTTCAAGGCCGACAGGAGGCCAACAAGCTGACGAGCGCGGTGACTATTGGTTGAGAAGCTGCCAGCGATTTCCGCCCAGGTGGCGGTGTGCACGCCGGGGGGGAGATAGCCTGTTGCTGGATCCAACGTGGGCAGCATATACACAACAATATCGTTGTGTTGAGGTCAAGTCAATGGACGACTTTCTGCCTGCCTGACAGGACGCGTTTGGACGACGATTGTGAACGCTCAAGGCGGCTCATGCTTCTACTTGGAACGCTACTGGGGTTTTCACCTGCCCGCAGTGGACCGGCCAGCCTTTCGTAGACATCAGTCAACTATGAACTATGGCAGTGACGAAGATATTTGAGGGCGAAGTTAGCCAAGGTCACGCACAAATCTTTGTTTTCTAGATTCCGGCAACGCCAACTTAGGGAACCTCTGAACAAGTTCTTGTGCTGAAATAGCGTCAACCCGCCAGCAGGAATCGGTCGATGTCGCAGATGAGCTTCGGTGATTCGGAGTACGCGAGCAAGCGCAAACGGACACGTCGCGAGATTTTTCTGGCGGAAATGGATCAGGTCATCCCGTGGACGATCCTTCTGAACCTGATCGAGCCGGTCTACCCGAAGGCAGGCAACGGCCGGCCGCCGTATCCGTTGAAGGTCATGCTCAAGGTTCACCTGATGCAGAACTGGTTCGGGTTGAGCGATCCGGCGATGGAAGAAGCGCTGTATGAGATTGGGTCGATGCGGCAGTTTGCCGGGCTTTCGTTGACCAAGCCGATCCCGGACGAAACGACGATCCTGAACTTCCGTCGGTTGCTGGAGAAGTATGAACTGGCGGCGGAGATACTGTCGCGCGTGAACGGCTATTTGACGCGCAAGGGTCTGATGCTCAAGCGCGGAACGATCGTGGACGCGACGATCATCGCGGCGCCGAGTTCGACGAAGAATGCCGACGGCGAGCGCGATCCGGAGATGCATCAGACAAAGAAGGGCGAGCAGTGGTACTTCGGCATGAAGGCGCATATCGGCGTGGATGTCGACTCAGGCTTGGTACACACGGTAACGACGACGCCGGCCAACGAGGCGGATGTGAACGAGGCGGAGCATTTGCTGCACGGGAAAGAAAGTGTCGTGCATGCCGATGCGGGCTACACCGGTGCGGACAAGAGTGCGGCGCGCAAGGGTTTGGAGTGGCAGATCGCACGCAAGCGCGGCAGCGTGAAAGCGTTGCCGGAAGGGCGTGAGAAGCGGGCGATCGAGAAGCAGGAGAAGTGCAAGGCAAGCATTCGTGCACGCGTGGAGCATCCGTTCCGCGTGCTGAAGTGCCAGTTCGGTTATGCAAAGGTGCGCTTCAAGGGACTGGCAAAGAACACCGCGCAGATTCTGACGTTGTTCGCACTGTCGAATCTGTGGATGGCTCGAAAGCGGTTATTGGCGATGACAGGACAGTTGCGCCCAATGACCGCGTAATGCGGTAGAAAGGCCGCAATTTGCGGCCTCCGCAACCTCGTCTGGCTTGCTTCGCGTCGATTTTCATCACCACCAACATGCGATTGAGTCTTCTGGCGAGCAATCTTCGAGGCTTGTTCAGATCTTCC
>JGI26530J50255_1000760_pt1 | contig 27372 bp, 18 predicted proteins | sample ThiBiot_500_plan_2_FD_50255 | JGI IMG/M metagenome (IMG submission 50255) | reverse complement strand
AAATATAGATCACGAGAAAATGATTGAGAAATTTTCAAAAATATATACGCAAGAGGGAAGGCTAAAAAAAGATATAGCGAGGAAATAGGTAGGCTGACTTCAAGGGCTTTTTCGGGAAGACGGGTTCCAAAAATCCGAGGCAAATAATCACCTAGAATAAAAGAACTTAAAATTAAGACGAATACGCTCAATATCACCCAAAAGACTGTCGATTCAGAGAACGCGCTGGGTGTTTGAAATAATTTTGTCTGAGAAAGAAAAATGACTCCGCAAGCAGCATATCCAAATCTGGCTAAGTTTTGGGCACAAATGGTGGTAAAAAATATCCCTTCATATTCATGGGTAGGAAAGAAAAAATGATGAAAGGGTTCATAGAAGAATAGAGGACCTAAGCTTTTCATTTGTTTTTGTGCATCTTTTTTGTGCATGCGACGAAAAGCACTAATGGCAGTCGTGAGAAAAAAAGTGCCGGTTAGGAAAAAAAGAGTACAAATAAACATGAGTACAAGTAACAACCCACACCACCTTTATAGTATTTGTTTTTGAGAGGGAGTTAAAAAATTTAATTTTTCTAAGTTTTTCATATGTCTATTTTCTGTTTTCCGCATTTTTGCTTTTAGAGCAGGCTCCAGATCATCATAACCCATCAGATGTAAAAGCCCATGCACGACATAAAGAATACATTCCCTGTAAGGGTCGCTCTGATGTTGATGCGCGTAATCTATTGCAGTCTGGGGGCAAACAAAGACTTCACCCAGTATTCGATAGTCGAGGCCTTCTATTTTATCATCCCTATCATCCATGGGAAATGAGATGCAATCTGTTTTCGTGGGATCATTAAAATAGATTTCATGCATCTTACATAGAGTCTTAGTTGTCACAAAATGAATCGAAACTTCATCGCACCTCTGATTTTCTAGAGCAATAACCGCTTTTACGATCTTTTTAATATCGAGAGCTTGAATGCGTAGGTTTTTTTGCTTGTTTGAAACGTTAATCTTCACAATATTATTTTATAGGTAAAATTAATTTTTTAACAGATATGCTTTTTGAATTCAAGAGAGAGGGGGTGAAATGATCTAAATTTAGAGAGAATGGACTGATGATTACCATTGAAAATCTCATTTATTAATCATCAGTTTCCAAATCTCTCTGGAGGAATTAGAGAACAGGTGTCTTAGGAAGACCTGTGATACGTAAGTTTTTTTCGTTATCCCAGCGGCCGAGTTTCTTTAACACGTCAATTCTTTCAAATCTTTTTAGCACGTTGCGTTTGGTGGCGCCTTTATTGGCTTTTCCAAAACTTGGATGTCTTGACATAATACTTAATCCTTAATTACTTTATTTTTGGAATAAATGCTTGTGCAGCGATATCGCCTTCCAAGGCATTTGAGTGGGCTTTAAAGCCTTCTTTTAAATTTTCTTTACGAGCACCTGTTTTTTCTGCGGGTGAACGTGGTCTATGGTGAGATTTACTGCGTCTTTCTGCTTGTTTGCTGATACGAACCATTTTTAACTCCTGAATCTTAAAGTAAATCCATTATAAAGATAGACACTAATTGATGCAAGCGAAATGGAACAAAGAATCTGGAATTCATTTACCCATTTTAATATGCCACTTTATTTGTAGTTCTGCTGTGCTTTTTTACTTGAATTATATTCTAATGATTGTGTAAAATTATTTTTTAATTAATATAAAATTTTAAATTAATCAAGCCGTTTTTATGCCAGGTCCTATTACACGTGATAGTATAGCTAAATGTTCTCCCGGCAATGATTTTTACTCGATGATCCGTAATCCTACGGCTAAAATTCCCAATAAACCCCATCAGCCTGTAGATACGATAGATCCTTATCGGCAACGTTTAGAACGAGAAGCGACTGCTAAGATCGGACTTTTCACTAAAAACTTCTATGTTATAGCGAGAGCTGGAAAGTTTGTTTTCTTAGCATTAGCCATTCCTCCTTATATACTTCTTTTTGGGATGCCAAAATGGGTGCTCGCCGAGATGTTGCCTTTTTTAATAAAATTTACTTTTAAAATTCCAGTAGCTTTCACTAAACTTTTTAAAAATTCTGCCAGTAATAAAGGAATCGTTCATCATTTCCAAAATATATGGAAGGGAATATCGACTCGCGCAAGCGAATATATTAAATGGATTGATCGTTCTACTAAAGCCCTTTTTGTGCACATGAAGCATCAAATTGTAGCCTTAGGGTATCGATTGTTGACACCTTACTTGCCTATCTTTCATAGAAGTTATAGCGCCGCTGAAAAAGTCACAAAAATGCTTTTAGAAAAAACATCTCAAGCGAGTGAGCAGCAAATAAAATTGGCTAAACAGGTAGTATCGTTTGCATGGAAAGTGACAAAACAAGAAGTTTTGAATCAGCTGGCACCCTATACTCAAATGATCAAAAAGCAAGTGACAAAGCTTCGAAAGTTCATTGAGAAGCGTTTGGAGAAACCGCGTTTAGAAATTCAAAAAATTAAGGTAACCATCAAAACTAAGCTTAAACAGGCCGAAGAAGTTTTTAAGACTTTTGGACAAAAGATTAATAAAGCTGTAGAAACTACGGTAAATGCTATCACTTATCCCATAAAACCATTGATCGCTTGGAGTATTCCAAAGGTGCAGGTTATGATGGATACATTTCAGACTGGACGGGAAAAACTTGTGAAGTCATTTGAACAAGTACGTTCTTTTGTACAGAATATTACATCTGGCCTTCTGGATGCAGCCCGTTCGGGACGTCAGATGGCTGTAGAGACAACCAAGAACATATTTAAAATTGTTGTCCCTTCTTTTATTAAAGAATTTTTTAATCCTGAGCGCAATTTTAGAGAAAAATATCAACAAAGCTTTGGACGGCTCGGAAAAAGATTAAAAAATTTACACCGCGACATTTTTTACTTTATTGCAGATACTTTACAAAAAAGTCGCAAAAAAGCTCTGATATGGTTAAAGACTATACAAAAATATTTTAAGCAGATTCTTTTACATATTAGATCATTACCTAAGCGTTTATATTTATTAGCTGTTAAGGTTTATGCAAGTTTCATTCAGACATCCATAAAGACTGGGCAGTTTATTCGTCGTGTACAAGTTTTATTTACCATTCTTACGCGCCTTGCATGGCAAGAGTTAAAAGAAAAAGCCGCTGAAATTATCGCGACTATTCGTTTAACCCCCTAATGGATTCTAAAATCGCGCCAGAGGGGATAGCCCCCTAAAAAATACCTCTCTATGCCTCCATTTTATATTTTCAGGTTGCTATAAATTATTTTAATTTATTTTTTTTGTTTTTAACAAGATCTTTATATGTTTTTAATTTATTTAATATAAGTTATAATTAAACTATTATTCTTTGTAACTATTCAACAAGGTGACTAAATGAATCCAACAGGTAATTCTACTCCCTCTGCTAACGACCCCATAGGTGGGTGCCCTCCATCTGTTCCAGTTTCATCCCCTAAGCCATCTCCCTTACCTGTTAAGCTGGACCGTAATAATAATGGATCTAGTTCCCCAAGCCTTTCAGGTAAAGTGATCGTAAAAAAGAAAGATGAAAAGACGCCCGCTTCTCCTCTAGTGGAAAAAAAAGATAATACAAACATTTCTAATTCCTTTAGCAATTTTTTTTACGGGCTAGGAAAAAATATTATCTCTTTTGGATCAAAAGTAGCGATTGACTTGACCGTAGGAGATCAAGGGAATAGTCATGAGTTAATCAAAAAGTTAAGGCAGGATCTTGTTGAGTTAAACGGTAATGTAATGCTTTCCGAAGTGATCGTCGCGATGTGCCCTAAATTTGCAGATAACATCTTTAAGGCTCTACTCAAATCCTTAAATAACGAGGATAAAAAGGATGTTACAAAGGATGGATTAAGAAAGACACTTCTTGAAAGAGAGGCGTTGGTTAAAAATATAATGGATGTCACAGCGCTCAATTTAATGATGAACCTTGCGAAAAAAGCCTATCAGGAAAAAAAGAGTAGCATTGAAGGGAATGAAAAAATATCCATCACGTTTTCAGACTTAATCTCTTGCTTGTTAGATTCCACGGAAAACACTCTCCAAGAACTTCATCAAAACATTGATCAAATTGAAAAATTGAAGGGAGATGAGAAAAAAATAGCGCTAAATAAGCTGTTTCAACCTTTATTAGAGACACTATTGCCCAATAAGCAAGAGGATATTATTCTACCTAATGGAACCCTGGCAGATAATGCCAGAGGTCTTCTTTACAATTATTTAGTGGATGTGTTGCCGGGCATAGCCGTGAATTTATATCATTCGGTCATGGATCCTACTCTGCAGAATCGCGAGTCAGATGAAAGCGCATTAAAGAAGTTTCCTGGTGGGGACATTTTAAATGCTATTGGTGATGTCGTCGCAAAAAAAATCCCTGAAAAAGTTCCGGGGCTTTTAGCAGCTAATATAGAAAGTCTTGTAAAGGAGTGGAGCTCTCATTTGTTTGTCGTTCGTAATGCTGTTGATTCAAAATCTGAGGCTGGTGAAATAGAAGAGCTCCAACAAGAGAAGGTTGATCTATTCGCAGGCTGGCTGGGTACAAACTTAAAAGAACTAGTTTCTAATGATGATAACCTTTCCATGAAAAATCTATGGAAATTCAGTGAGTCTTACTTAGGCCCTATTATTAAACATGTTTTTCTAAAGTTGGCCCAATATTCTAAGCGTGAAAATTCAGAAAATATTGTGAATGATATCATCCAAAAACTCCTCTCTACTGTCACGCAATTTGTGGAGGAAAGACATGAAATCCTTAGTGATGGTATAAAAAAATTAAATGTAGGCTCTGAGGAAGAAAGAAAGCTGAAAGAGGAGCATGCTCTAGGGCTTTTTACTCCATTAACGGACGAAATCCTTAAAATGACAGGCTTAGACAAGCCTGCAGAACTACCTATTCCCACATTTTTTCAAGAAATGGTCTCGCAAATTGCTAAAGAAAAAATTCCTCAAAGACTTTTAAAACTCTATCAAGATTTATCTCCTGCTGAAGGATCCGAGATTAAAGAAGAGCACCAAAAGTTTGCGGAATTTGCTAATATTATTATTAAAAATATCGTCCCTAATCTTCTTGAAAAGGCTCAGGCTCAAGTCCCAGATTTAATCGCGACCTCTATTACAGAAAGTTTGAAAAATCAAGCCTTAGATGCTCATCAAGCACAAAACTTATTTAAACAAGTCGTTGATAATTTGTTAACAGATCCAGCAGCTATCGCGGTGGGGGATTATTTAAGAAATCAAGTGCAAGATTTGCTGACAAAAATTTTGATAAATCTAGCGACAATTAAAGTTCCCTCTAGTCATTCCATCGAGAATCCGCTTTCTCATGAACTTTTCCGTAATTTAATTGTCCAAATTGTGCAATTAAGCAAAAAATATGGTGAAAAAATCAATTTTGAAACGCGTCAGCGTATTCAAGACTTAAGAAAGCTTCCCCCCGCTCAGCAAGAAAAAGCACGGGCAGAGTTGATCCAACAATTTATACCTTTTGCTGAAGAAATTTTAAAGTTAGCAGGCTTTTCTTCCCCGCAGACAATTCCAGGACCCACAGAATTGCGTAACACTCTATATGGAATGTTGAAAGATTCTTTATTACCAGGCTTTCTTCTAGACACTTATCAAGGTTTCAATTCCACAAACCTGGAGGGGTTTTCTTTACATCAGGATTTTTTACCTGAAGAACTTCGTCCGCTAAAATTAGCCTGCCATTCTCTTTCAGAAAAACTAATTTCTCAGTTAAAGAGAACAGCCGCTCATCAGGGAACAGACCTTGTACAATTTGTAAATTCAAAACTTTTACCTGATGCAAATCTCTCCACGGCCTTACAGACCTGGTTGAGTGAGGAAATAAAGATCATAGGGTCCTCTCCATCTCCTGCACTTAAGGATGGGTTTCAGTTTATTCAAGATCATGTGGAAAAAATACTGTTTAACGCCCTGGGTGCGTTAGCTCAACAATATAATGAGGAGCATCCTGAGGAGTTAGATAAAGAAGGGCAGGATGTTCTACGTTTAGCCACACTTCAAATGGTCCATTTAGTGATGAGTGGGGTGGATCAAATAGATCAAGGACTCCTACAAGAAATCAAAAAGCTTCAACTGATGAAATCTGAAGAAGACAGAAGTAAAAAACTAAAGGAACTGGCAGAAAGATTTAAACCCCTATCCTTACATATCTTGAAGGGAGTCGGTTTAAAAAATGCGCAAGATTTAGCATTACCTAGTTATTTACAGGAAGCGGTTTGGGAAAAAATAGCCTCTCTTCTTCCAGAGAGTATTGTTAACTTAATTGCCAATGCAGACCCTTTTGTTCCCCAAAAAGTAGAGAATGTGCCTGAAATTCCAAACGTAGACCGTTTACAATCTACTGTAGAAACGTTAGCAATCAACAGTGTTCCCTTTATTCAGAAGACGATAGAAAATAATGAGCAGCAGTTAGCGCTGGACATTAGCTCTGCCCTGAATCAGATTTTACCTGGATTCATAGAAACCCCCACCATACAATTCTTGCTAAAGGATATAAAAGATGCCAAAAATCCAGATATTCAGAGTCTTTTAAATAAAATTCCTTTGGCCTTAAAAGAATTGATTCTGCCGATCCTTATAAATCTAGGTCGTGGCGAAGAATCAGAAGGGGATGTTCTGGAAATTATCCTGACACGTTTCCTCTCTTCATTGTCTGAGCAGTTTAAAAACAGAGAGAATATAGAGGCGCAATTATCTGGCTATGAAAACTTAAGTCCCGCTGGAAAAGAACATCGTCTAGGCGAAATTTTTGGTCCTTTTGTAGAAACTACTCTAAATGCTGCAGGTTTAAACTATGATCTAATTCCACCTTTTGCCAAAAAACAAATTTTCAACCAGGTTTACCGTTTATACTTATCGTTCAAAATGCCCCTTGATATACAGCAAGATTCTCGTTTGATGTTAAGACAGCTAATGGGGGTGCAAATTCCTCAATCACGAGAAGAGGTTTTAAAATTTGCAGAGTCTCTGAAGGAGGATTTTAATCCCATAGAAGAATTTATGGATTTTGCCTCTGACAAGATTCAGCAACAGATAAAAAGCTATTTAGATTCGCAAGCTAAACAAATTCCGGTTTGGATCAATAACCTTCTTCCTATTCAGAAACTTAGCGAGGCAGATTCCACCTGGTTAGGTGAGGCTTTGCATCATATAGTAACGAGCGAAGATCCTAGTATGGAAAACCTGTGGAGTTATGCGGGTGAGGTGATTCAAACAGCTTTAATGAAACTATTCCTCGATGTAGCTAAATCCTCTACGCAAGGGAACGATAGAGTGATCCCTAGTGTTCTAAAAAGAATCACTGAGATAGCTGGTATACACCTTGAAGGAATTCAAACTCAAATCAATGCAATCAATCAGAGTTTTGATAGTCCCGAAGAACGTAAACTTGAAACTCAAAAGCTATTTCAACCTATTTCTAAAGCTTTAATAGAGTTAATAGGACCTCAAACTTTATCAGCTCTACCCATCCCTGAAAGCTTAAAAGACAAGTTGTTAGAGGATTTAAAGGATAAAATTTTACCTAACCTTTTAAGTGAGATCTATAGGGATTTCACCAGCTGGGATCGAGAAACGCAAAATGACCAGGAGCATCTCATCAGTCTTTTTAAAAATGCTGATATCGAAACAAAAAATCCATTAGTGGCTGCAAAAATTATTTCTCGTTTTGTCAAAGATATCCTCCCTTCTATTTTGACAAATCCCGATAAAAAGTTAGATCAGAAATTAATTAAGGCCTTTTCTAATTTCATATTAAAGCAATCAGATAAGCGCCTGCAGGCTATTCATGAATACATAACAAATCATCCACAACAAATGGCTGAATTTATCAATGAAAATTTAAAAGAGCTTTCAGCACCCAACGGGGCTCTCGATTTGATGGCTTCTACCATTGAAAATACACTGGAGGTGGCCCTCCTGCGGAGCATGAATCAAGTCCTATCAAAAATCCATCGCATCCAAGAAACTCAGCCCGAATTTTTTGTAAATGTGGGATTAAACCTTCTCAAGATGGCCAATCAGCACTTCGGCGAAATCAATCGCATCATGAAAAAAGAAAAGAAGTCTTTAGCCTATAAAGTCGAACCTAAAAAATTCTTAGGGGAGTTTAAAGATCTGCATTCCAGTCTTGCGAGCGATCCGAGTCTAAGCCAGGAAGATAAAGACAAACTTTTAATGAATGAATTTTTGGTACCTTTTTCTACAGAGGTTCTAAAGTTAGCGGGAATCTCTACAGCAGACGATCTTTCTATCATTCCAGGTCTTGCCCCAGATCTGCGTGAAAAAGTCCTAGACTTGCTCAAAACAGAATTAGGTCCCATCGTTTTTAAAGAATTAATGGATACAATTAATCTTGATAAGATCGTCCTTTCAGTTTTAGAGCTTGTCAATAGCTCTGATGCAGAAAGTGAAGTTGCTGAGACCTATCAAGATGAAACGCAGAAACAACTCAACGAAGAGTGTGGGCAATTACTTTTAAATCTTTTACAGCTAATCCCCAATCCAGCTACCAATAAAATTTTAAAAAATGAACGCCTCAAAACTCTATCTGCGCAAACGATCGGAAATATGGTCAGAAAAAAATTACTGAATTTAAATATTTTCGAGTTAGTGGATAAGGGCTTTGTCTCTGGCTTACAAACTTTAGATAAACGTATAAAAGTAGAAAACGGCCAACTTGTTATGCCAGACGATTTAACGTTTGCATTTGCCAAAACACCTGAGGAACGTCAAGCCCATAAAAATGCTAAAGCAGCAGAAGCTATTGAGCTGAAGAAAAAAATGGAAAAAGAATTAACAAAAACTTTGCGGCAGCAGATCGTATCCCAAGTCAAAAGCTTTTTCAGCACACGCTGGAAAAATATGCAAGATAAAATCGATCGCTCCATTGAGGCAAAATTTGGTAAAAATGCGACCAAAGTTAAAGCCTTTTTAGATAAGGTCTTTCGAGTCCTGGTCTTTACTATTATAGCTACAGCCCTTCAAATTTTATTCTACCCCATCATTCTACTCTCAGAATTGATTTTAAATGCTTACCTTAAACGCAAATCTCATCAAATTAGCGAAACTCTGCGTTTAGATATTCACAAAAATCTCGTATTTAAATGCGCAGAAGAGCTTGTGCAAGCGATGAACGAAGCTTCGACGACCGGCTAGTTTATGCAAGCGATCTCTAATGGGAATTAACTTGCGTCCAAATTTTAACAAAAGCAAAAAGGCCTTTTAATTAATTAAAAGGCCTTTTTTATTCCATTATCGATAATTAGGTTTAAAGTTCATTTTAGGGATTTATCACCTTAACATCAAAGATGACCATTTGCTGAGGGTGTTGTTCCTGGCCAAATTGTCGATAGACTAACTCGGGATAAGCATAAAGACGTCTTCTTTTTTCAATTTGCATATTATCAAAACTTTATGCACACCTGATAAACAATCTAAAAGAACTAATCTTTAAGTGTGTTTATTTTTTTGTCGGTTCATGTGTTAATCCCGCATGAATACTCTTGAAAATTTATATTTTTGGAGGATAGATATCCATTTGTTTTATCTTAAAATGCTTAATTTAAGATAGCTCTGTTTGTCTAAGTTCTTTATCATTTATTTTGGTTATCGTGCTTTAAAAAATAGATGTACCTAATCCATTCTCTTTAGTATTTTCCAAAGTAGAGACATCTCTCTCGTAGTACGTTTCTACTCACTTCTCTTTCGGGCTTTTTATAGGAGCAGATATGAATATTGAAAATAAGACATTTACAGATCCCTCACAGAATTTTATTGTTAGATATCCTCAGCCTTTGGATGCGGTTTTTTTACCACGCTCGATCGCTTTAATTGGAGCTAAAGATAATTTAGGTTCAGTAGGTCGTACGATCATGCTTAACCTGATGAATGGCGCTTTCAAGGGAAATTTATATCCGGTGAACCCTAAGAGAAATGAGGTGTTTGGTCTTAAGTCTTATCCTAACATCGCCAGTGTCCCTGAAAAGATAGATTTAGCAGTGATTGTGACTCCCGCTCAAACCGTTCCTGACCTTGTGGAACAATGTGTGGATGCAGAAGTGAAGGCTGCCATTATTATTTCCGCTGGTTTTAAGGAGTTAGGGGAAGAAGGTTTATTGCTAGAAAAAGAGATATTAAAGAGAGCTCAAAAAGGAAATATGCGCATCATTGGCCCCAACTGCCTGGGGGTGATGAATCCTATTTATGGAATGAATGCTACCTTTGCCAAGGGCATGGCTTTACCAGGAAACTTAGCCTTTATTAGTCAGTCAGGAGCTATGTGTACTGCTGTATTAGATTGGAGTTTAGAAGAACGCGTGGGCTTTAGTGCTTTTGTATCCATTGGTTCTATGGCAGATGTAGATTGGGGAGATCTTATTGACTACTTAGGCGGCGATGAAGCCACACATACCATTTTGATCTATATGGAGACCATTGGAGATCCCCGATCGTTTTTAAGTGCAGCACGAGAAATAGCCCTTGAAAAGCCCATTATTGTGATCAAACCCGGACGTAGCGCAGAAGCTGCGCAAGCAGCCGCCTCTCACACAGGTTCGCTCGCAGGAAGTGATGAGGTCTTTGAGGCTGCTATGGAAAGAGCCGGCGTGTTAAGGGTTAACAGCATTTCTGAATTATTCCATATGGCTTCTGTTTTAGGCAGACAGCCTCGTCCAAAAGGACCTAAGTTGGCTATTGTCACTAACGCAGGAGGACCTTCGGTATTAGCCACAGATGCAACTGTCATCAATGGAGCCCAGGTGGCTAAAATAGAAGCCTCTTCTATAGAAAAACTGGATCAATTTTTGCCCTCTGCCTGGAGTCATGCCAATCCTGTCGATATTTTAGGGGATGCAAGTGCAGAAACTTATGCGAAAACAATCGATGTGCTTGCCCATGACTCTGAAAATGATGGAATTCTAGTCATTTTATCTCCTCAAGATATGACGGATCCAGTGAAAACGGCGGAAAGCATGCGGTCTTATGCACATTTAAAGGATCGGCCCATTTTGGCTAGTTGGATGGGAGGAAGCTTTGTTAGAAAGGGGATTGAAATTTTAAATTCTTCTCATATCCCCACCTTTGAATATCCCGATGATGCGGCGTGGAGTTTTGCGACTATGTGGAAGCATAGTCAAAATTTAGCAGGTCTCTATGAGATGCACACTTCACCCGAAAAGGATCATATTGAATTTACGGAAACAGAGCGAGCCGAAGAAGCGGCTAAAATTATTCATCAAGTGAGACAAGAAAAGCGGACTTTATTGACAGAATTTGAGTCGAAAAAACTTCTACTATTATATGGCATTCCGACTGTAGAAACCTTTATCGCGAAAACTCCTGAAGAAGCCGTCAAGTTTGCGATTCAACTTCAGTACCCTGTGGTCTTAAAACTCCTCTCAGAAAAAATTACTCATAAAAGTGATATAGGGGGAGTGCATTTAAATTTGACAGATGAACAAAGCGTGCGTAGGGCTTATCAACGTATTTATGATGCGGTGGTAAGTAAATACGATACAGATCATTTTCAAGGCGTGACGGTGCAGAAGATGATTAAGCAGGAAGGATATGAGCTTATTTTAGGAAGTTCGGTAGACCCTCAGTTTGGTCCCATTCTGCTTTTTGGAGCAGGAGGGATTCTTGTGGAAATCTTTAAGGATCGTGCCTTAGCTCTTCCTCCTCTAAATCTGAATCTTGCTAAAAGACTCATGCAAAAAACCAAAATTTATCACGCCCTTCTGGGTGTAAGAGGCCGGCCACCTGTAAATATAGATTTATTAGAACAGATATTAGTGCGCTTCTCTCTGATGATTGTAGAAAATCCCTGGATTAAAGAATGTGACATTAATCCTTTACTTGCCTCTGCAGAACAAATCCTCGCACTTGACGCTCGGGTCGTTTTGCATGACTTAGAGTTGAAGGAGTCTCAATTGCCTAAACTGGCCATTCGTCCCTATCCAGCAAATTATGTGATGGATGCTCATTTAAAAAATGGAGAGTCCTATTCCATTCGTCCCATTCGTCCTGAGGATGAATGGTCTCTGATTGCGTTCCATAAAGAACTCTCGGAAAATAGTGTCAGGCAACGCTTTTTTGAATTTCTGAGCTTAGATAAAAGAATCGCTCATGAGAGACTCGTAAGGATCTGTTTTAATGATTTCGATCGCGATATTGCTATTGTTGCAGAAAAAGAAGACTCGAGGGAAAAGCCACATGTGATTATGGGAGTGGCTCGCTTAACAAGGCAGCCAGGAAATTCAATTGCAGATTTAAAGTTGACAATTAGCGATCCCTATCATAATGAAGGGATAGGGACTCAGTTAGTCAAGCATTTAATTGAAATTGCACGTCATGAAAATCTTCATATCATTACGGCGACCATTTTATCTGAAAATTATGGAATGATACATATTTGTAAAAAATTTGGATTCGAAATTCAGAAGGATCCAAGTGGCGTGTTTACAAACGCACAATTAACAATTTAAAGAGGTGTATTATGCAGGTGCTTATCTCATTAATTTTAAGTAGTATAGCTGTATTTGTTGCAGCCAATATTTTACCGGGTGTTCACATTGCGGGTTTTGGTACCGCTATTATTTTAGCCATCGTTTTAGGATTTATTAACGCGATTATTCGTCCTATTCTTTTAATCCTGACTCTTCCTATCACGATATTGACGTTAGGGCTGTTTAGTTTAGTTGTGATTGCTTTTTGCGTCATGTTAGCGTCTTGGATTGTACCAGGATTTCATGTGGATGGGTGGCTTTGGGCGCTAGTGTTTGCTTTTGTGCTGGCGATTATCAATGCGTTTATCGCTTCCTTTGATCGCTAAATGATTTAGATAACATGATCCTTGGATTATCCAAGGCTCATGTTATGCTTCAATTTCCTGCCAGCGAACATACAAACGTTCAAGTTCTTCTTGAAGACAGCTTAAGTCATGACATTTTTTTTGAAGGAGCTCGTTATCATTGAGAGATTCAATTTCTTGATGTAAAATTGCTATTTGACTTTCAATAAGTGGAATTTTCTCCTCAATTTGCTCAAGTTCGAATTTTTCTTTGTAGGAAAGCTTTTTCTGATTAGAGGACTCTTTTTCACGTATTTTTTCGACAGATTTTTCTTTTTTCAAAGTTTCAGGTTTTAAGGATTTAGTTTTATAGTCTTCCCATTGACGGTAATCAGCAAATAGTTGTGTGGGGCCTGGTACACCTAATCCAATAAATGCATTACAGATTTTATCCATCATAAACCGATCGTGAGTAATCATCACCAAAGCTCCTGGAAATTCCATTAAACTTTCTTCCAGCACTTCCAACGTGGGGATATCTAGATCATTCGTGGGTTCATCTAACAAAAGGATGTCGGCAGGCTGGAGCATTAAGCGTGCGATGAGGATACGTGCTTTTTCTCCACCGGATAATTGACTCACCGGCAAGTCTAAACGTTCCGGCGCAAACAGAAAACGTTTGCACCAGGAGTTTACATGAATATGTTGTCCACGGTAGTTGACATATTCACCATCCGTCGCTAAAGCTTCTTTAAGGGTAAAGTGTTCAGGAATTTTCGTGCGATGCTGATCAAAATACACGACGTTAAGATCTTGAGCTTGTTTTAAAGTGCCGCTATCTGGTTCTAATAAGCCTCCTAAAACTTTAAGAAGGGTGGTTTTGCCTGTGCCATTGGCTCCAATAATACCCAATCTCATCCCGGGAGAAAGAATAAGGTCTAATTTTGAAAAGAAAAGACGCCCCCCTAGAGATTTAGAAATGTTTTTAGCCACGATTAATTTTTGGGTCAACCGTTCGGTGGCTGCAAAATCTATTTGTGAACGTTGGTGTTTATTTCGTGTTTGCACTTCAGATAATTCATCGATCCACTTCCCCGCTTGTTTGATACGTGATTCAGCTTTAGTAGTGCGGGCTTTAGGGGACTGTTTCAGCCACTCTTGTTCATAACGCACTTTGGACGTTAAGGATTTTTGATATTGAATTTGACCATTTAAGAATTCCTCTCGCCTGAGGAGAAATTCCTGGTAATTCCCATGCACGATAAACAACCCTTTAGGAAATTGTCTATTTAACTCAAAAACTTTATTGGAGACACGTTCTAAAAAATATCTATCATGACTAATCACAAGAAAAGTTAAATTTTCTCGTTGTAAAAAATTCTCTAGCCATTCAATGCCTTCCAAGTCGAGGTGATTAGTCGGTTCATCTAATAAAAGTAAATCCGGATTAGATATAAGTTCCTTAGCGATATCTAAACGCTTTTTCCATCCACCAGAGAGAGTTTGAGCGTCTTGCTGAGGGTCAATAAATCCGATTTTACTCATGAGAGTTTGAATTCGTATGGTGGCTTCATGAGCAGGTAATTGGGGTTCAGATTTTTTTAATGTTTCCTGTAAAATTTGCTCGATAGGGCAAGACGGGTAGGTGGATACTTGAGGCACATAGGCAATCCGTAAATGGCGTTTTGTCGCAAGATTCCCTTCATCGACGGATTCTAGACCTGCCAAAATTTTCATAAATGTAGATTTCCCTGAGCCATTCGGGCCTACAATTCCAATTTTATCATTTTGTAAAATCGTAGCAGAAATATTAGCAAATAAATGTTGGGTACCAAATGATTTGCTGATGTTATCACAGTTTATATAAACAGTCTGACTCACAAATATGCCCTAAGGTTGGATAAAAAAGACAAAATTGTAACTGCTTGCTTTCTGTAAAACAAGCAGTTTTTGAAGTTATTTAAGCAAGGATCTTGAAGGAGAGGTTATATCTTTGAAAAGGTTTTAAGAATTTACTCTGATGGATACATAATTCAAATTCTTGTCTAATTGATGCTTAAATAGGGGCTTAGACTGTTGTTTGGTTTTTACATATGTGGTTCTATGATAACGACCACTGAACATATTATACCTCACTCCATGGCGAACATCCGATATATGTTGTCTAAATTTTGAAGTTACTCCTTCTAAATTTGTATTGGCACCTAGTTGCTTATAAAAGTTAACTAGATTTGTATTATTATTTTTAGCCGCCCATAAAATTGGACTAAAATGGGTTGCTGTAAAATTAAACCTATAAGTTCTTATATCCTGTTTAGGATTACTGTTGAAACTTAATCCGTAGCCATGATTTCTTTCCCAGAATTTCTCATCTAGATTGGCTCCCTTATTGGCGAGTCGCTGTGTTCTTTCTATATTAGAAGATCGCATCGCAACAACCATTTTTTTAAATAACCGGAAGGATTTTTGATAGCTTAACTTCTGACGCATGTAAGGATTTTTTCTCCAGCTCTCTTGAGCTTGAAGCATGACTTGATTAAAGTCTTGATACAATTGAGGGGTTGGAGAAACTTTAATTCCCTGCTTGATTAAAAATTTCTCATAGCTTTGTCTATTAACAATGTAATTTTTTTGATTAATGTTAATCTTGAAGCCGATTCCTAGTAACTGCGCGAAGAATTTTGTAATAAAATTATTATAGACGTTTACACTTCCCCCATAACGAGAATGCTCGTCTGCAATATGCAAACGACCTAGATCCCTAGTTGTATAAAAAATACGCGTTACAGTCATAAAATTACCTGAGGTGTTATTATTATTAAAAAAATAGTTTAATCAATTATTATTAATTTTTTATAAAGATTTTATTTTTTTTACTAATCGCTAATTTTAATGGGTTTTTATAAATAACGGTTGACGGCTGTTTCTGCTGCCATTGTTGTAGGGGAGCAGTTATATTAATTTTATACGTATTTATATTGAACCAGCTTTGAGGTTGAATCAAAGAGGGTTGTAGATTTTTTTTCACTTTATGATCTGTAAACTTACGTCCTTTTGTGCCGCCAAGGCCGCCCAATACTAAATTAACTAGGCTTAAAAAAAAGGCCGTGGTGGCTTTAACTACCAACTTCACGAGATTTGTAATCAGACTAATTGTATTTTTCAAGATCAGGGGAGTGAATTTAATAATCGGACGAGCAATTGCGCTGCCCAGACGTTTGAAGAACAGCCCTATTCGACGCATAAATTCAGGGGTAATCGCTAAAGCGACTTTAAAGATAGACATTTCGGTAGGAATGAGGATTCCAGTAGATGATTTAAGTATTAAGCGTGTGAAGACGGTACAGTTTTGATGAATATAATTAAAAGCAGGTTTTTCCGGAGACGTCATATAATTATTCACATAAGCTTGTGCTTTTTTAAACTCTTTCTTATCAATGGCTATATTTGTCACGATGCGTTCATCGCACTGTGTAAACTCCCAAGGGTCCACACTTCTAAATTTACCCTTATCCGTAGATAAAGGTTCTTTAAGTTTTTTACCTAAAATATAGCCAGTTTCAAAAACCTCGCCCTCTGGATTAATAAGACGTATATAGGAATGTTTAGGTTTAGCAAAAAATTTATTAAAATTGCCTGTCAGGGGATGTTGAGTATTGGTTTTAACTGTACTTGTGACAATTTGAAAAATAAAGCGACGCTTTTTATGGCGAACGTCTAAAGAATCCTCTCCTTCTCTAATAAATCTTTGTGCGACTTCAAGTGTTTCCAAGTATTCTTTCTTTGTGATTTTACTGATAGGTCTGTTAAGGCCTGTGGTAAAAGGATTAAACTCTATCAAACCTGTTCCTAAGTCTAAATAGGAATAAATCTGGTTGGTCTCTTTTTTATACAGCAATGTTTCATTGTACTCAGGGTAAAACTTAAACGAGAAGGTTTCTTGAAGTTTATCGTAGGGCATCCATTGACCTTCTACCAGAAGTGCGGGTTTTCCCTCGCACACTTTAATCGTGTCTTTTGTAATTTTCATCTGGCTGATTAGAGTAGATTGAAAGAGAAAATCTACAAATTCAGGATGCTTATGGAAAATAGCTTCATCATAATTATAGCGTTTCCATTTTGCTAACAGATTTAAATTTACCGGAGTTATATAGGAAGCTTCGGCATTTACATTTTTGCGGAAAAGCCCTAGTACCCGATCGAATTGAATAAATTTTGATGAAAGTTGTTTGACGTTTTGATATTTCTTAATGAGGGCATCACAAAAATCCACCACATCAGCTTTTCTTTCATTTGAACAAGAGTTAAAGAGCTCTTTAGCAAAACTAAGCAATCTCTCAATATGCGCTGTTTTTCGGTGCGGAATGAAAAAGTTTTTTAAATGTGTTGAAAATGAAGATTTTACAAGTGATTGATTTTGTAATTGAAGAAGGGTGCCTTGGTGGATCAAGCAGGTCGCTTCTTTTAATGAGATGGACATTTTAAAACCTTTAATTGAATTTTATAAAAGTATAGTTTAAGGATCTAGCATCAAGTTTTTATTAAAGGGAAATAAATGTTATGTTAATGGAGATTAATTCGGTATAAAATCCTCATTAATATATACTCTTTGGATCGGATACATGTGGCATCCTCTTGGTAGGTAATTAAAAATGAATAAAAGCTCAGAATATGAAATTTTTCGATCAATAAAAGGCGCATCTCCTCAGAGTTCTGTGCCTTTATTTCAGGAAAATGTGTCTGCAGGGTTCCCATCCCCTGCAGAAAATTATATTGAAAACAGTCTAGATTTGAATGATCTGATGATTAAACATCCAGCCAGCACTTTTTTTGTACGCGTGCAGGGGGATTCGATGAATGGGGCAGGAATTTCAACGGGAGATATTTTAGTTGTAGATAAAGCTTTGGAGGCTTCTAGTGGAAGAATTATTGTGGCTATCATTAATGGAGAATTCACCGTCAAGCGACTCATGATTAATGCTAAAGGTGTATTTTTAGAGCCGGCCAATCCTAAATATCGTTCTCTAGTTATTTCTGAAGAGATGGACTTCCAAGTGTGGGGCGTTGTTACTTATGTCATCCACAAGACGTAACCCTCTTTATGCTTTAGTAGATTGCAATTCGTTCTATGTGGCTTGCGAGTGCGTGTTTAATCCAAAGCTGGTGGGAAAACCGGTCGTCGTGCTTTCAAGTAATGATGGATGTATTGTGGCGCGTTCGAAGGAAGCTAAATCTCTTGGAATTCCTATGGGAGCTCCGGCTTTTGAATATTCCGAGATGTTTCGTAATTATAATGTCACCGCTTTATCATCTAATTATACCCTGTACGGCAACATGTCATCACGGATTATGCAAATCTTGGAATCTTTTGCTCCGATACAAGTCTATTCTATAGATGAAGCTTTTTTATCCTTGGATGTTCCTGATGAAATGTCGTACTGCCGAGAAATAAAACGGGTGGTCCAAAAGAATACAGGTCTCTCCATCTCTATTGGAGTGGGTCCGTCGATGACTCTTGCGAAAGTCGCTAATGATATTGCAAAGAATCAGCCTCAGTATGGTTCAATATGCTCGTTAGCCTCCTCTCAGTTGCAGAAGGATGTCCTGCAACACCTTCCTGTGGAAAATGTCTGGGGGATTGGTAGACGTATTGCAGATTATTTACGGCGACAAAACATTCATACAGCTGAAGAATTTAGATTAGCTGATGATTTGTGGATTAAAAAAAATCTTTCTGTTGTTGGTCTAAGGATGGCATGGGAACTGCGAGGTATTCCTTGCCTATCGATAGAGGATGCGCCCGCGCCAAAAAAATCTCTTACATGTTCTCGTTCTTTTAGCAGGGCCGTTTCAGACATAGACGAACTCCTAGAAGCACTTTCATCCTACGCAGCTAAAGCTACAGAAAAATTGCGTGAGCAGGAAAGTTTAGCCTCTTATATAGATGTTTTTTTAATGACAAATAAACATCAGCAGAGCCCTTATTATGTGAATCAAATACAAATTATACTTCCTCAACCTAGCCATTATACTCCTACTATTATCCATTATGCTAAAGAAGGACTGAGGAGGATATATCGAGAAGGCCTCCTTTATAAAAAAACGGGTTTAACCCTAGGGGGATTAGTTTCAATGCATGGTTATCAGATGGATCTATTTGTAGATAATAATAAAAATGCACATAAAGAAAAAAATTTGATGCAGGTCATGGATCAAATCAATCAACGCTATAAGCGTCCTGTTTTAAAAATTGCTGCTGAAGGAATTCAACAGACATGGAAAAGTAAGCGTGAAAAATGTTCACCCCATTACACAACCTCATGGAAGGATATTTTAACTATTCAAATATAAAAATAATTCCAGGAAAGCATCGAATAGCTATCTCAGTCGCGCTAAAAACGCCTCTTGCCTGGAAGGTAATTTTTGAGCGATGGGAGGTTTTGAAAGCATTAAATCTGTGCCTTAGAAATAAGATCTAATTAAAATCTATTGAAGAAATACACTCCTCTCAATTATTTTTACTGTTTTTCGTTAACCAAAAATCAATGAGGAACTAAATGTTGTCGTACGAATATGGATTTCTAATCGTATGCGGCCTTTTAGCCTTGCTCTATGGACTGTTTACAATTCGATCAGTCTTATCCTTGAGCACAGGTAGTGAAAGGATGCAGGAAATTGCAACTGCTATTCAGGAAGGCGCTCGTGCCTATCTAAACCGTCAGTATCAGACAATAGCCGTAGTGGGGGTCATTGTGTTTGCTCTGCTGACTTGGCTGTTAGGCTGGTATGTAGGGGTTGCTTTTTTAATAGGTGCTGTTTTGTCTGGCCTAACAGGCTATATTGGCATGAATATTTCAGTGCGTGCAAACGTGCGAACAACTGAAGCAGCAAAGCAGGGGCTTCAGAAAGCCTTAGATGTTTCCTTTAAATCCGGCGCGATTACAGGTTTACTGGTCGTTGGATTTGGATTACTGGGAACTGCAGGCTACTACATTTTTCTTAAAAATTCCCATATTTCATCCCGTGAAATTTTAGAATCTTTGGTCGCTTTAGGATTTGGAGCTTCTTTAATTTCCATTTTTGCACGCTTAGGCGGAGGTATATTCACAAAAGGTGCTGATGTGGGAGCCGACCTTGTAGGAAAAATCGAAGCTGGAATCCCAGAAGATGATCCGCGTAATCCTGCTGTGATTGCAGATAATGTGGGAGACAATGTAGGTGACTGTGCAGGGATGGCTGCAGACTTATTTGAAACTTATGTAGTCACCATTGTGGGTACTATGTTGTTGGCCGGGGTCTTTTTTGAAGGGGCTATGCTGGAGAGAATGATGTTTTACCCTTTAGCTATCTGTGCAGTTTGCGTCATCGCCTCCATTATTGGAACATTTTTTGTACGCTTAGGCCCTAGTAAAGATATTATGAAGGCTCTTTATAAAGGATTTTTTGCCACTGCTGTTATATCAGCCGCTGCAATTGCTGGGGTGACTTATTGGGTATTAGGCTTAGATACCATGTATAAGTTTGGTAGCTTAGCCTTTAGCGGCGTCAATCTTCTTTATTGTGCATTGACTGGACTCGTTGTCACAGGGCTTTTAATGTGGGTAACAGAATACTACACCTTAACAAAGCATCGTCCGGTGAAGAGCATTGCTCTGGCCTCGACTACTGGTCATGGAACAAATATCATTCAGGGCCTTGCTGTTTCATTAGAAGCGACAGCGTTGCCTGTGATTATTATCTGCTTAGGGATCTTAATTTCCTATTTGAACGCCGGTCTCTTTGGGGTGGGTGTAGCAGCAACTAGCATGTTGGCTCTAGCAGGTATGGTCGTAGCGTTAGACGCTTATGGTCCAGTCACAGATAATGCTGGTGGAATCGCTGAGATGGCCAATCTGCCAGACTCTGTACGCAAGACAACAGATGCTTTAGATGCTGTGGGTAACACAACAAAAGCTGTCACAAAAGGATATGCCATTGGATCTGCAGGATTTGCAGCGATTGTTCTTTTCACTGCATTTATCCAAGATTTAGCTCATTATTTTCCCAATAATAAAGCTCAATTTTTACTGCAAGATCCTTATACAGTCATTGGATTATTTATAGGTGGTTTACTCCCGTATTTATTTGGTGCTCTTTGCATGATGGCCGTAGGCCGTGCTGCGGGTGCCGTTGTTGTGGAAGTTCGCCGACAATTTAAAGAAATCCCTGGCATTATGGACGGAAAAGCGCGACCCGATTATGGCCGTGCAGTAGACATGCTAACCAAAGCTGCAATTAAAGAAATGATTATTCCTTCCCTTTTACCGGTCGGAGCACCCTTTATCGTGTATTTTTCAATTCTTTATCTTGCGGGACAAGATGCGGCTTTTGTAACTCTCGGAGCGATGCTACTTGGAGTGGTTGTGACAGGACTATTTGTGGGTCTGTCCATGACTTCAGGGGGTGGTGCATGGGATAACGCTAAAAAGTTAATTGAAGAAGGGCACCATGGAGGTAAAGGCTCCCATGCGCACCATGCGGCAGTCACTGGTGATACTGTAGGGGATCCATACAAAGACACTGCAGGCCCAGCTATCAACCCCATGATTAAAATTACTAATATTGTAGCTCTACTTTTATTAGCAATTTTAGCTGCATGGTCAGCTAAAGGATAATTCCATTCTTTTATCAGGTGGTATTCATAAGAATATCACCTGATATATTCAAATTAAATTGCTAGTTGCAAGTAATTTAAAATCAATATATCCTGCTCCTTCTCTATTGTTGTAAAGATGATTAACAACAATTTTTAAAATAAAAAAAATATTGTAGGTTGAGTAAGCATGAATTCATTGAAATTTCCTGGCAGTGGTTTACTTAGTGCATTTTTCAATTTTGGAACACCTACGCACAATAGTAAAAAAGGCCGTGAGCCTACTCAGGGTGTTTATAATCAAAATCAGGGTAATCCAGGCTTTTATAATCAGAGTCCAGAGGCTGCGGCAGATGATAATGAAATTTGTAGTGAATCGGGAGAGAGTGATTCAGAAAGTCAATTCGAATCTGCTAGTACTGGAAGCGACAGTGCTCCTCAACATTTAAGATATAGTGACGAAGGAAGTCCTCCACCTGCAGCGGGGTGCTGGGAAGCACTAGAAGAATCAGATACGCGAATTCGTGTGGGGAATGTTTATGTAGAGCAACCCACAAGATCAAACAAAATAAAAAACCAAAGTATAACTAGGATATTTGATACGATCCTTCTCCAAAATGCTGATAATCCAGAGGCTTTAGATGACATTACAAGTATATTAATTAACAGAGCTGCCTGTCCATCGATTGAAACACATCTTCATGGCGAAGGACAGATGAATGATGTCAGAATTCAAAAGTGGTTAAAAAAAGCTAATTTATACTGGGACCCTGTTAAAAATACACTTCGACATAATGGTGTTCCTAAAAGGCAGTATCCTGAAGGTTTGAATGAAAACGAAAAAGAGCGCTATAACTTCTTAATCAGTAAATCTATTGAGAAAATTCGTCATTTAGAAGATGAGAGATACAGTAGGCTGAGTCAACAATCCTTAAAATACATGAGTGAGGCTGAGGTCAATCAGCATAAGAAAATGATGACTGAGTCTAGTGAATTTGTCAAAATGATTGAAAAGAAAATTCAGGAAAGATCCCTGGTACAATTAATCGACCAATTACCTGATTTTATAGAGACAATTCCTCCTACAGAAAAAGAGAATTACACAAGAATTATACAAAATTCGATTAGTCGTATACCGAGTGAAAAATTAACTCTTAAGCATATTCGTAAGTACTTTTGTGTGGAAATAGAACCTCCTAAACCAGAAATTGGCTTGCAATTTTCATTTGAGGAAGACATTTCTATTGCTGATAGTTCAGAGAAAAAATTTCATCGCGTTTTTGATCCGCGTGACTTAATTCCTTTAGAGGAACAGTGGTATTCTGCCTTGAAAGCTGCGGAAGCGAATAATACACTTTACACAGAATATGGGACAGGAGTGTACGACATACCCATTCCCCAATCGATTAAAAATAGGGTGGAGAGCCTTCTATTCTGTTCTTCAAATAAAGAAATGTTTAGAGCTGAGATTAATACGTTTATTCAAGAACTTTCAACTACTAAACTTAAAGATTTTTTAAGTATTGATGAGCAAGCAAAATTAAAAACTAAAGTTGAGAAACGATTAAAAGAAGATTGTCATGCGGAGTATTATGAGAATCTTCTCGAGATGTCCTATCTCGAGGCTGCACATAAGCATTTACTTTGTGCTTTCAACAGAGCAGAACGTCTGGTAAAAGAAAGAATCCAGAAAAAGATGGAGAGGGCTGCAAGGTTAGGGAAAACTAGAAAATTTGGACAAGATTTTTTAGACCCGAAAAGTCCCCTGACCCTTAAGTTTATTTTTGAGATCATGCGGCATTATACTATCGGAGAGTATTTCATCTATGCGCTGATCGCATCCAGTTTTTATGCGCACGAGGATAATAAATGGATTTGCGGTTGTACTGTGGTGGGTCCTGAGAATACCAAGAATTCAAAACGTTATTTTTCCCATCAGGTTAAAATCATGGCTATCCTTAAAGAAAAATATGGCATTAACATCGCTTATCATGCGCTGGAATTTGATCATGAAGGATTTGAAAGAGCTAAACTAGAATACAATAAACATCTTTTAGAACTCATTGCGATCGCAGGTCGAATTTCGCATGTCACAAAAATTATGGAAGTTAATGATTTTGCCACGATCGTGAGTAAGTTGAAAAATAAAGCGATTGAGATTATGCCTACAGTGGGAAGTTTTACCACCAATATTTCCATTGAAGAAATGCCCTTTAAGGGGTTATCTAAATTAGGTTTGCCTGTGATATTAGGAAGTGATGATCCAGGGATCGTGTATGAGAAAAACGATGGGAGAGCTATTTTTCCGACCATTCGTTCTGAATACATTAAGGCAATGAAAACTTTCAATCTTTCTTTTAGTACTTTTAAGACCCTGTTGCGTGATGCTTTAGAATATTCGTTTTTACCTGGAGAGAGCCTTTATAATATAACGATAAAAAAATCTTCTGAAAAAAATGAACGTGTACACAAGATCAAACCGGAATTAAAGTTCAATAGGAAGGAGCTAAGAGATTTAAACTGCGAAGATTTAGAAGAATTTAATAAATTTATTCTTTCTAATGCAGCGCTAAGTCCAAAGCAGCAAAAACAACTTCAGTTGGAAGTAGCCCTCTATCAGCTAGAAAAAACGATGAAGGAGGATGACTTGGAATATTTTGACAAAAAAGGATATTACAAACCCGATTTCTCCGATTCAGACAATTCAGATATGGAAGAATTGCGATAATTAAAAATGCCAGGAAAACAAGAGTTTTAACAGGATAAGCGAAAAGGCATCATCCAAGTAGCTTTTAAAGAGTCAAAACTTGTTTTTCTGGCTTTCTTTTTTTTTGGTTTAGATTAAAAACCTCACTACGACTTCGATTCGAGCCGGTCGCTAAAATTTCGACAGTTTTAGGCAAGCCGTTCATTCTTTAGATCTAGTCATCATCTGCTGAGATTGTGTAGAACGAATCATTTGACTGCCGCAAAAGGAAACTAACCCTAACATTCCTATATAAAGAGGAAGAGGGAGCGCTGTTCCATTATGAAGGATACTCATTAACCCTGTGCATCCAGCAATTAAGCAATAGTAACTTCCCCCAAAAATGGACCCTGCTGAGCCTATCACAGATTGATAAGCTTTTAAAGCCTGACTTAAACTATTAGGAATAATCAGTCCTATCCCGAAAAATATTAAAAATAATGATCCAACTACAATTATACACCCCAAAACATCTAAGTTAAAATTTCCCGTCATAACAGTTAAGATAAATAGAATGCTGCCTAAAAGAATGCAGGCGGTTCCTTGTTGAATCATCCATTGGGCCGAAAAATGGTTACTGTATTGAAAGGATATTCTTGCAGCAAGGAGAGTGGCCGAGGCGATAAGAAGACCTAAAATTCCGTAGAAGCTGGGTTTTAATCCCAGTTGGTTGATAAAAACAAAGGGAGCTTCTTGATAAAAGCTAAACAAAATACCATTTGCTGTTCCTATCAACAGAATATGACCCAACAATACGCGGTTCTGCATCATTTCAATGAATAGGAGTCTTAATTTATGGACAGACACACTTCTGCAATGGGCCGGACGTGTTTCAGACAATTGAAAAAAAGCCCAAATTGATAAAGCTAGGGCTAAGATGCTTAAAACCCAAAAATTGGCTCTCCAACCTAATAACTCGCTAATAAATCCTCCCAAAACTGGACCAACAGCGGGAGAAAATGCCAAAGAGCCTGACATGATTGAAAAAAGCTTGGTACGCTCAGCTCCATCATAGGCCTCTCGCAAGATTGTTTGTGTAATCACAGACCCCACACTAGCACCAAAGGCTTGTAAAAAACGCCAGCCTAAAAGGGCTTCTACGCTACCCACATTGGCACAAGCTAAAGTTCCTATCCCATACACAACCAGACCTGTTAACATAGCCTTTCTCCGCCCACACCAGTCTGAAAGGGTGCCCCACAATAAAACGCCTACTGCAAATCCTAAAAAATAAATAGCGAGTGTCCTTTCAACCATCGATGCGCTAGCGCATAATCCATCAGCAACACTAGGTAAAGCAGGTGTGTATATAGTTTCGCTGATCTGCGGAAAGCCGACTAAAGCTATGAGCAGACATACAGAAAGTTTCTTGCCACGGTTTTTCATGTGTATCTCCAAGATTCGTAATGAATATCACATTGTAAATTAGTGAATAATTGTTGATAATGTGTCTGAATGGAAATGATTCGTAACTTAGGGTTAATAATGCCGGAAATCTCACTAATAGAAACTTTTGTGTTAACTTCAGAGTTGGGAAGCTTAGCAGCTGTAGCGAGAACGCTTAATATTTCTCCCGCCGCGATAAGCAAACAACTGACTAAACTTGAAGAAGAGTTAGGATTACAGCTATTGATAAGATCTACACGTCGTATTGAGCTTACTGAAGTGGGGATAAATTATTGTCTACAGTGTCGACGCATCCTTGAGGAGGTGGAAGCAGCAGCTGCCTTAGTTTCACAGGTCAAAGTTGTTCCTTCTGGAATTTTAAAAATTGTAAGCGGCAGGCATTTTGCAGCGGCTTATATTGTGCCGCATATCAAAGAATTCCTTTCCCTATATCCCCAGATAGAGCTCAATCTTGAACTTGCAGAAAGAGTCCCTGATTTAAATATAGAAGAGATTGATGTTGTAATTGGAATGAGCATTTCAGCTACTGGGGATGCCATTCAAAAAAAAATAGCAACAACCTCTTATTCACTATGTGCTTCACCGGAATATTTAAAGAAATTTGGGACCCCAAAAATTCCGCAAGATCTAAAAAACCACCGATACATTACACACAGTATGCGAAAGCCTGATCATGAATTGATATTCCGTAATAGGGAGCTAGTGACCATACATCCATACATGCGTGTAAATGATGCGCAAACGATGCTAAATTTAGCGTTAGAGGGTCTGGGGATTGTGAAACTTCATGATTATGTTGTAAAAGAGCACATCGCACGAGGTGCACTCGATGAATTGTTGATACCTTACAAAAATTCAGAAATTCCTCTTTATGTTGCCTATCCGCAACGTCGGTATATTTCCTCAAAAACCCGATGCTTCATTGATTTTATTGTAGAAAAAATTAAAAAAGATGCTAATCGATTTGATCCGAGGCCAAGTATTTAATATCTCATGTACAAACGTGTAATATCAGAGGAGCCTGTTAGGTTGGTACAAAAGCGAGATCTTAGTGAGGATGGGAGGTGTTTTCTCAAGAACTGAATGTAATAAAATGTCTTCAGGATTATCTTGAGCGAAGATTCGTGATAATTGACCTAACTTATTCAAGAGCATTTTTAAGATCTTTAAGCATGGACTCCCGGTTAAAACCCAATCCAATATAAATCTGTATGATACTTATTAGAACCTGTAATTTTTTATCATCATATTAAAAATTATAAAAAAATGTTTTAAAATAAATACTATATATGTTAATCTAAAAATAGAGTAAGTAATGACTTAGGTCATATTACTAAAGTCTAATTCTTTTCTAAATCCAAACACCTTAGAAAAGATCGGCTAAATACTCACGGCAAAACCCCAAATATATGGGGATATTCTGACTTCTATTGATGAAATAGATTCTTCCAAAGTCATAAAAATTTAAAACGATTCGCATTATTTTTCAGTGACTTATGAAAAATTTTGCAGAATAATAAAAATGCAGTTGCAGAAAAAAAGCGATTTTATGTATCTTTACAGCTTCTTAAACGAAACGAGTTAAATAAAGCAAAGTTCGAAATAAGAAACAAAGCGAAGTCAGCGAGCTTCGCAAATAGTTATTTGACAGTACTAGAAAGACAATGTGCAAGCAAACATTAAAGTTTGTGCGATGGTTAAAGTTAGAAATAACAATAACCACGTTAAATAAATTCANNNA
>JGI26530J50255_1000742_pt1 | contig 27843 bp, 37 predicted proteins | sample ThiBiot_500_plan_2_FD_50255 | JGI IMG/M metagenome (IMG submission 50255) | reverse complement strand
ACTATCTTATCAACCGGAGTTATTCGAGTATTTAAACGAGTTATGTACATCGTTGTAAATTCAGGAGCATTCAACGACAGCTCAACATGGTTGGGTGGAGTTGTTCCAACAAATGATGCATGTGGTGAAACTACTGAATGTGGTATATATATACCATCGTATACTGCTCTCTTAACAACTGACTTGAATGGTCTATTCAATATCAATATAACTGTTATTACAGTAGAAGAAGCAGGCACTTTTAGTTTAGGTTCATTAATTTCATCGACTGGTTTTCGATTTCAATATCCCGTTTATTTGAATATTTATGGTGTTTTAAATTATTTACCATTAAATGCATACGGTATATATTTATCTACTGGTAGTGCATTTAACTTTTATTCAACTGCCACTTTTGCAACTGCTAGTACAGTTAGTCTTCGTTGTTTCGATCCACTTACAAGCACAACATTGTCAGGAAAGGTAACCATCGGCCTTACATTCACTGGTCCGTATTATGCAACTATTGCCCAAAATGGTACTTTTATTACCAGTTCAGTTGGTAAGTGAATCTCGAGTTTTTTGCGATAGATTGATTTATCAAATGTGTTTCTTTTTACTTTGTTTGTAGCAACAGCAGAACCATCAGCAAACAATTAATTAATTGACTGACTGAGTGAAACAATACATAGAACAAATTGTTCTATTTTCTTGTTATGTTAATCATTAGAGTTCACTAACATTTAGTTTACTTTTTCATATACGCTTAACAAAGTTTATCGTCTTTTTTTTGGTTTCTCAATAAATAATCGTATTACAATTTAACTAACGGGCTTTTATGGTTATATTTGTTTTATTTATAATAAGGGCAACAGTCGAAGGTGACACACTCCCGCACGATTTTTTTCTTTCTATTTGCTTTTCTTTTTATTCTTCTCAGTTTACAATTTACATTATATAAGCTACGTTCGTATTTCGAATCGAAAAAGAATAATTATAATGTCGCAGCAACAAAATCCTACTCAAGAATGCAGTGTTTTACATGGTCTTGAAATGTTTAGTGGTCAAACAGTACCTAAACAAGATTCAAATGCAAATGATGATCATAAATCAACAAACAATTCAACTCAAGTAGAAGCTGCTAAACATGTTGGATCAAGCAGGTTCGTTTGCTCGAAAAATCTGATTTTTTTATTATATTTAGTCATTTTTTTCTTTGTTGATTAGACTCTTCGTTCCAGTAAAAAAATAGTTTTTTTTTGTTTATTCTTTTGCGGAAGAACTGAAATAAATTTATTTTCGAAATAAGTCTCTCTGTAAAGTAAGAGAGACTAGCCAAAAATTGCATCAATATTGAGGATATACTAATGCGATAAAAATATGTAATGTGTCAGCACAATTGTCCTCGCTAGACGCTCCTTGAACAATCATGCTCCCCAAGACAAGGACTAAAGAAATTTCGAAAACTGTCTCTTGTTCTTATATCATTGAGTAACTTGCAAAATACTTCAATGATTGGTTGTTTAACTATTCATACTGAATGTCAGTGACATCTACGGTTAATATTCGTCGTTTTATTTATTTTTGTCGTTATTAATAATGAGTTAAATGAAAGCACGAGTTTACAATAGTAATAAAAATAGAATTAAAAAGAAAGAAAAGAGATTCGAATTGATTTACTCTTCAAGATCATCACGATTCCAAGATTGTTCTTCTCCATTAAATAAAATACAATAAATGAAACAACCAAAAAGAGAAACACCAGCTGACATATTAAAAATCGATCTCCATGCTGATAAAGTTTGCTAATTTTCAAAAGAAAAGAAAAAAAATCTTATTCTATTAAAACTCAACAATCATTTTTTTCCTAATCTCTTACATTATCATCTGTAATCCATCCAACTATTGTTGGTCCAACAAATCCAGGTATTGCTGCTAACATATTCGTTATTCCCATTAGTGTTCCTGCATAATTACTCGCAATATCTAAATGTGAAATTAAACTTCCAGATGCTTGAAAACCGATGAATCCAACAGATAACGATATGCATAGTACAGCTAAAGCATGATTACATTCGACATAACCGACTAAAACTAGAAAAACCGATGTTCCAACTGAACCTGAAAGATTTGACAAAAGAAAACAGGTTGTTTTTTTTCCAAAGAGAAATCATATATTAAAGTCAATAACTAACTGACCGATAATTGTTTGCCATCGTCTAGTTGCTGTTGTCGATAGAATCCCTCGTGCTCGTATTCGATCAGCGAATTGACCAACAACTATCGTTACAATCAAATGAAATATATAAGGAATAGCAAACATAACCCCATTCTGTTTTAAATTGAAACGAAGAATTGTCGAAAAATAGGTTGGTAGCGTTGTTAATAATATATAAAACACAAAATTTGTACAGACATGCTGCACAGCAATAGCATAAAGTGGAACACTCGTTAGAATTTGATACCAAGGAATTGGAGACTAGTAAACGACATGTAGATCGAATCAATTCGTAAATATGTCTTTCTACTTTCTTTTGTTTGGGAATACATCGAAGCAGATAGAGTTTCTCCGAATATGTAATACGAGGATGTTCAGAAGGAGAATTATAGGCATAGTATGACCAACCAATAAACCAAATACAACAAACAAATCCTAAATATCAAATGTTTAATTGTGAATAAAACACAAAATGTCAAGATTTTACCGAAGACATAGAAGACTGATGGCCAACCACCGAGAAATTCCGATGCACATAATTGACTTGCAACAAGTGTCGTTATGACGATACCAATTTCTTTACCTGTACTCGCAATAGGCGGAATCATACTTCGTTCTAATGGAGGAATCCAACGACCCCACAATGCAGTTGCACTTGGAAATGCTGGAGCCTATTGTCAAATCATGATTCAATTATAGATATCGTTTCGATTTCTTAGTTTACTTCAAAAGCACCAATTAACAATCGAATTGCAATCAGAAAATTAACATGTAAACGAGCAGCAAATGGAGTTAAAAGAGTCAAAATTCCAGCAAGAAGAATACTACCACCGAAAATCCATTTAGCACCGAGTTTTTCAGCTAATACACCTAAAAGAAATATACAAACAAATGAATTTGTTCGATTTTGAAAGTCATCGTTCGTTTGTTACCTCCAGCGATTTGCGTGAGAACGTAACCATAGAAAAATGAAGCTAAAACAATGCCTTGAGATTTAGGTGACCAATCGAATTCACCCTTCAATTGATTTAACAAATAAAACAATCGAATTATTTTGTTTTCCCTACTTGAGTTGTCGGAATGTCTGACGAACTGTTTGACACGTCCATCGGAGGACAAACATCAACGGTACTATTTTTAGTATTACTTGTCTTTACCATAGCCACTGAAACAACAAAAAACAACGATGAAAAAAAAAACTAAAATTTCAATGAGATTGTTTTTACCGATAGCTACTGATAAATTCACTCGTACTGCATATAAACAAAGAAACCCGAGAAAAGCCCAAATAGCTATAACCTACAACAACATATCAATGCTCTTCAAAATACAACGCAAAACGATCGATTTACATAACGAGCCGGTGTACCATCTAAATCAAAACAAAAAAAAACAGAAGAAACTATTTGTTTTTGGAAAACATAATCGCGTTGAAAATGTTTTACTTGCAAACGTTGAAGATTCATTTCTAGTTTCATTCGGCAATAACGGAGCTTGCAATCCATCATCATTGATCAATGGTTCTTCGGATTCATCCATTTCGTTTCGAGAAGAAATTTAACAAGAATCCGATCGAAGTATTTATTCGTTGGTTATAAGACACGTCCATATTTTGATTAATAACGATAGAGGCACGGGAAAATGAACGGAGGAAAGAAAATGGCCAAACCAACCGAATCACTAGATCAATAGTAGAATCCAAAGAATAAGAGGAAGGAAAAGAAAAAAAATAGTTGTTTTCATTGTTAACATGAACGAATGAGAAATGATGTGCTCCGTATTTCAATCATTTATCAAAGAGTTTTCCGAAGTCGTTCGTCTATTCGAATCGATTACAATCGAACAACAATAAAAAAACGTTATTTCTACGGGGAATATTCTTTTTATTTGTATTTTTTAGATAAAACTTCATTGAAACACAAAATGGAAATGAACCCTCAAGGAACATCTTTAGCACAAAACGATTCTTCAACAGTACCAACGACAACAACAACAACAACTCCTGTGGTCATCAACATTCATCCATTTTTGCAAACAACAGCTTGTCAATCGATTGCTGGTCTATTTACATGGGCAGCTATCTTTATCACCGGTTATCATGTAAAATGATGATTTTGTTTTGACTTAAATCATTTTTTTTTCGTTTAGATTTATCTTCATTTACGTTATTATACGGTTCCTTCCGAACAGAAATGGATCGTTCGTTTATTATTCATCGTTCCGATCTATTCATTCGTCTCGTGGTTAAGTTTAATCATGTTTCGAAACGATTATTATTATGTTTATTTTCACGCAATACGAGATTGTTATGAAGGTGAATTTTCCTTCGACTTTTTTTTTTGGAAATAAAAATTCTTCTTCGTTTGTTTTTCAGCATTTGTCATCTACAGTTTTCTCTCGCTTTGCTATGAATATTTAGGCGGTGAAGGAGCGATAATGACTGAAATTCGAGGAAAATATATTCAGTAAATATGCTCGACTTGTTGTTGTTGATCATTTGAAGAATGTTTTGTTTGTAGACGAAGTTGGTGGACGTGCACATGTTGTTTGTCGCATCAAGAATATACAATTGGATTTTTAAGATTTTGTAAACAAGTAAAAACGAACATTTTCAATAAATTTAATTGCTCATATCGCTTTTTTTTTTCTTTAGGCAACATTACAATTTTGCTTAATTAAGCCGTTGATGTCAGTTGTCATTTTAATCTTGCAAATCTTTGATAAATATAAAGATGGAGATTTCTCTCCGAGTGGTGGATATCTTTATATAACAATTATTTATAATCTCTCAGTTTCAATTGCTCTCTATGGTCTATTTCTTTTCTATGAAGCAACTAAACATATCTTGGCGAAATACGATCCGGTTTTGAAATTTTTGACAGTTAAATCCGTTATTTTTTTGACATTTTGGCAAGGTAACAATCTCAAAAACAAAAACAACACGAAACGTAAATCTTATTTTTCTAATAAGGTGTTCTTTTGGCTATATTCGAACAAATGGGAGTTATTCAAGCATTTCAAGGCAAAACACTTCTCAGTGTTGGAACTGTCGCTGCTGGTAAAGAAAAGCAAAAGAAAAAGGCAAATATTTGTATAGATTTGTTTGTTTGTTAGGTTGGCAAAACTTTTTCGTTTGCATTGAAATGTGTTTGGCAGCGGTTGCACTTCGTTTTGCATTTCCGTATCAACCTTACATGGTTCAAGATGTCTATTTTCAATCGTCGACGAATTCTGGTGATGGTTCATCGAATTCCGGCACGGGACGAGTTGTGACCATGCAAACGATTTCACACAATCTTAAAGAAACAATGAATCCGAAAGATATCATGCACGGTTGGTTTATTTGTTTGACTTTCGTTTCGAATTTACTCTCTTATTTTAGATGCAATTCATAATTTTCATCCTCAATATCGAGATTACACACAATACAATCCACAAGTGAGTTGTTTGACTTGTCGAGATTTTGTTTTAAAAAAAAAAAGAAAATTTGTTTAGACAAACGATGATCGTTCACCAGCGACAGGCTACGGGATAAATCAACATTCGACAAGTGCATTATCTTCATCGACGAGTCCAACACCTGGCGAAGCATCGTATCACGAAGGTGGAACACCTTCAACACCCACTGGATTTCCTGTGCAAGCTCCGCCTGCACTATCAAATTCGTCTAGTCAAAACTTCGCGTCGAAATTCATTTCGAAATCATCAACGAACAAAGATAATGAAAAAAATATGTTATTAATCAATGATGACATCTAAATCAAATTCTAATACTTACTTATTTATTTATTTTCTTTCTTCTTCATCATTTCGCAAATCAAAAAGAAACAAAGACAAATCAAAAAGGATATTCTAGTCATTTTATCGAATTTATTTTTGATGTTGTTTATTTTTTGTTGTTGTTGTTATTGTTGTATAATCATAAAAGTTTTTTCTCTGAAACATTCTCATGCATAAATATATATATTCAACAGATGATGTTTTTTGTTGTCAATGTTGTTTAGTCTGTTTAATCGTATTTCATTATTTGATAATCAGACAACTAAATTTAAATGCGTTCAATATTTGTTGTGACAATGATTGTTCTTCTTTTCTGTGTTGTTGTTCTTGTGTCGAGATAAAACAAAAACACATAAAACAAGATCAATTTAGATATTTATTTCAAAATAAAACTCTATTCTAGACGATGAAATCCATTTTATTGATTTGTTTGATCATGCAAATCGATGGTCAAATCGATTTATGTTTAAATGGAAATGCAAATAGTAAAACAGTGATCGATTTCTGTCGGAATTCTTCAGGAATCTTACAATTTCGATGTTGTTATAAAAACAGTTCGACCAATGTCTTAGCTATCGACTTAACTGAACAAAATCTAAGTGAAATTCCAAAATTAGATCAATATGAAAACGTCACATTAATTGATCTTCGTTTAAATTCTCAATTGAAAGCTTCGATTAAAACTGATTTCGTCGGTTTGAAACTTCTTGATGATCTTTATTTACCTGAACAATTTGCGTGTCCAGGTGGCAAACGTGTTTGGCAAAATATCGATCGTGTCAACGATACCGATGGAATTCGATGTCAACATCAGAAAGATTTCTGTACTAATTCGACTGATATGTGCGTTCGATCGACATCGATTTGTGTGACAAATGGTCCTGATCATTTTTTATGTTTATGTAAAATGGATTATTATGGTTATAAATGTTTGAGACACGGACATTTTTCAATGAGCAAACTTCTTGGTTTAACTTTTCTTGTTACGGTTGTTCTCAGTACATTTTTCTATTTTTCTCATCGAAAAAATGTTAAAAAAGACTGACAACAGTGTGAATATTCAATTAGATTCATTTTTGATCTGAAGCTTTTCCATGATAATACTCTCTCGAATTTTTCTATATGATTTTTTTTCTTTAATGGAATGAATAAAAAGCACTGAAAAAAAAACATCGTATTCCTAAACTAGAACATCGAGGGTGAAGGTTTACACCCACTGTCATGCGGCGAAAGGATGATCGAAATCACAGGCCGAGGCAACAAATCTATCTCACAACATTTGGAAATATCTCTTGAAGATAGATGAAAAGAGAAAAGTAGATATATCCTTCTCTGTTATTCGTAGAATTCGGTTGATTATTTCAATCCAACTAAAACTCTTAGTTTTATGCGTTTGTTCTACTTACATGTGATGGAATCTGGGATGTGATGACAAACGAAGAAGTAGCTTCCTTTGTGAGCGCTTGTTCAGCAACAACTACTTTGGAAAATATTGCATCACAATTATTGGACGAATGTCTTCATCGAAATAGTACAGATAATATGAGTGTTTATATAATTAAACTTTGAATCAAATTCATTCTTCGTCTTTTTTCTCATGTTGCTTTTTACTCTACTGTATATTGAAATAAAATAATTATTTTCGTGATAAATCAACTGCATTTCTTTTTTTTTTCAAGGTTATGAAAACTGTCGAAACAAGGTTTCGAGAGAAAAAACTTTGATATGATGACATGACCAGATAAAATCTGTACTGTTATTACCTTCATGTTAAAAACAAAGGTGTTTGTTCTTCATTTGTTGAATTTACTGGACTTTCGTATTTGTTTGAAAAGATGTAATAAACGACGACACGATGCTTACAAGATCGTGAAGATCAACCAGTTTGGACTAGCAGTGGATTGACTCAGTTCAATCTTGATGATTGACCCATAAATAACACTTATACCATGCACAATATCGGCCATCACTATGAAAAAAACTTGAAAATTGCGATCAATAATTCGTATCTACTAACATTGCCACTGATTTCCCTTTGTATTGAGAATTCGGCCATAAGCACGACTAGAACAATCTCAGATTTATCGATACGATTGTCCGTATTTGGTCATAATTTTGCCGTTTATGCATCGCACTATTAAGTAAACGGTCAGTATTTGCCAAAAATCTTTGACACAGTAATACGGCATCGTATACGAGACCGTATACGGACCGTATTGTTTGACATGGGGATATTCAGAAACTATCGTAATGATCGAATGAAAATGACTTGATATATATGTGTTTATCGATGATATGGACTGAAGATTTAAAGAATATTTTTTTCGTTTCTGTTTTTCGTCATGCATTGCAGACTAAACGTTACACGGAGAAGAGCGTAGAAAAAAACAAATGCGACGTGACTAGCCAACGTTAGTTGTTATTCGTTCTAAAGATGTGCATCCAATTACCTCCAGCGAATGCATAACAAAAATCGTCTTTGTGACAAACAATGGTAGTTTCAGCTTTGACAACGCGGATGAGTCAGAAATTTGCCTGCTATAGATATAGATTCGCCAATACGATCGAACGATAGAAGAACAAAAAAGAATGAAATAAACGACTTTTATTTCTTTCTCTATATTTAGAAAGTTATTCATTTAAATTGACCATGGCTGCATCAAATGTCGAAACATTTTCAAAATTCCTTTGTATGATATGTTTTGAAAGTCCTACAAATCCAGAACATTGTTTTCAATGCAGTCAGTTTGTTTGTAAATCGTGTATTGATGTAATTATTGAAATTTTAAAATCAATTCTATTGATTTGATATGTATTTAGACTTGGTGTCAGAAAAGTGCAAATCGAGGACGTTTTTCTTGTCCAAATTGTGGGTAAATCAATCTCTCTTTTATTAATAAAATTGATTTTAAATGAATATTACTAATAGATGTGTCGGTTATCGAAGTAATTTAAAAAAAACTTCCATATTTTCAAGATCTTTTAACATGAACAAACAACAAAGAAAAAAAGTAAAAAGTTTTAGAAAAGAAATCTTTTGCTCTATTACTAATTAGATATTCTCAACATGTCAAACAATCATTATGTGTTTATTGTTCCACTTGTACAAAAGCAATTTGTGCACAATGTATTTCATCACTATTCAATGGACAAGTTCGACAATGTTTTATGTCTTGATTCGAAAACTTCTTGTTTGATTTTCTCTAAAGCATGTTGATCATACATATACTCAGCTTAACCCTTCTACGATTATCAGGGGTCTGGTGAGACCCGCGATGTTGTTTTTCGTCCTTTTCTGGATGAAAGTCTGTTAATCTCAAACCCATATTTTTGCTAATCGTTACTGTTTTGATGATGTACAATATTCGTATAAAGCTTCCCATGAAACCTTTATTATTAAAAAATTGTGTTATGGGTCTCTGTAGACCCATGAATACTGTTGATGTTAGACACAGTTTTTTTTTCGTGTTATCCAAGTACTCTATCGATATAAGAGTTTGTTGACTTATGATTGGTCTTTTCAATATAACCAATATTAATAAATGACGTATTTTTCTTTCTATGATCGTCTTTTTTTAATTTTTTTAAACGATTTCTTATATTATTCTTGTTCTGAATACAATAACTATATACAAAGTCTTTTATTGAACGTATTTATCTTGACATTTTTTTACAGCACATTGCTTGATATTGTTGTGATTTTCCAGATTAGAATGACCACGAAATCAGATTTCAAATTAAACAAATTCGTTGTGCTTATTTTTAGGAGTGCATGTCATGAATTTACTCGTTATGTGATTGGAGGTGTGATTGTTGCAGGAAAAGTTCTATTTCATGAAACTGTTACATTTTCCAGCAGGAAAATTTATTGGTTTAGTCATAGCTGTGACAGTTCGTTGTAGTACAGTCTTCTATTTCACACATCAAAAATATGTGAAAAAAGATTAAAATAATCGTATCAATTCGAATAGATCTGTCTTTCATCTCAGCATTCTCAAAGATATTTATATTAATCATTGTAGATGAATGAACTTAATCAATTTCAGATAGTCGAACAGATGAAAGTTTCTATATTCATATAATAAATAAGCATACGTTTATCTAAGTGTTTTCTATGAATAAATCTCAAACGAGAATTGAAATATTTGTTTAATGACACACGTTGAAGTGTACTTTTGACTTTCTTATCAAGAATAAACGAGATATTACGCATTTTCATTGCTTTTTTTCTTCTTGTTTAAGATCCTAAAAATGTCGGAAACAATTCCGCCTGTAATGAAAGCAGCTCAACAAAGTGGTTTTGGAAATGTTCGTGAAGTGTTAACATTGCGTGACGATGTTCCTGTTCCACGTGAACTATCATCAGGACAGGTTCTTGTTCGAGTACATGCAGCTTCGATCAATCCAGTCGATTGGAAAACATTGAATGGAAATCTCTCACTTGTGACTCGATTTTCTTTTCCTCACGTACCTGGAAAAGATGTTGCCGGTATTATTGTTGACAAAGGTTCGAAAGTTCAACGTTTTCAAATCGGTGATCATGTTTACGGAAATCTTGGCATGGCTGATGGATCTTATGCTGAATATTTACGCGCAGATCAATCCGTGTTTAGTCTTAAACCAAAAAATCTTACAATGGAAGAAGCAGCTGCAATTCCGTTAGCTTGTGAAACAAGTTATCAAGCTTTATTTAGTAAAATTTCGCCACCGATTGGCAAAGACAGTAAACTATTAGTCTGCGGTGGAACAACCGCAACTGGTCTATTTGCAGTTCAATTGGCGAAAGCAGTCGGTGCTTCAGTTACAATTACATCTTCACAAAGAAATTTTCGATTGTTAGAACAACTCGGTTATAATTTAATAGAAGATAAATCACAATTGAATCCCAATGATGATAAACAATTGTATGTTATCGATTATACGCAAAAAGATTTTGCTATTGAATTAAAAGGTGAACAGTTTGATGTTGTTTATGATTGTGTTGGTGGACAACAACAATGGATATCAGCACAACAAATATTAAAACCTCATGGACAATTCATAACGATTGTTGGTGATGATACGAAATCGATATTATCTGCTAAAGCAATAGTTTCAACGGGTTCAAGTATTGTTAATCGAAAATTTTGGTCAGTTTTCGGTTCAGCACATCATAATTATACTTTATTTCTTCTTCAAGCCAATTCTCGAATTCTCGAAGAAATGACAACGAAATTTATCGAAACCGATCAAGTCAAACCTGTAATTGATACAGTTTTTGATTGGAAAAAAGACGGAATTGAAGCTTTATATTCAATGTATGAGAAGTCAAAAAGTGGCAAAGCACAAGGCAAACTCATTCTTAAAATAGCTGACGAATCATAAACTATTGACATTGTATTTTCTTTTTATTCTTTCTCGTTCAATAAAGCAAATCCTAATGACAACCTTGAATTGTCACAAATATTTTCTTTTTTCAAGCAAACTTTGTGTTGAATATATTTCTCCCATGTTTTATTAATGAAGAGAACATTTTTCATTCTTTGCTACGCTAAAAGTCAATGATCTTTCTTTCGAAATAAAATAAATATCAAAGAACGACTCACATCGTCTTTACAAATGTCGTTCACTCGATAAACAAAAGCACATTGCGCAAATCAGTTTTTCTTTTCATGGATCAAACGAAAAAAAAATTCTCTATCATTGAAATATTTATCTCTCAAGGATTCATTTTTGTTCTTTACGTTCGAAAAGATAATTTTCCTGTTGAATTGATAAGCCATTGTTGCTGAAGAATCATCATGAATGACAAAAAAAGGCGATGGCTATTGCTGAGAAAATCTGCTAATCAAATTAGAGAATTTCTCGAAAAACAAACTGTCAGATATATTTTGTTAATAAATAAAATAATTAGTTTTTTTTTCTTTCTCGTCACATGAAAAAGTAACAACATCGAACATCATACGAGATCAGCTTATATTCAAAGAATCTTCCTGTTGGATGTCGAACTGATTAACATACCAATTAGTTATCGCTTAACTATTTGCCAGAAGAAAAAAAACGAGACAAGTCACAGACGATTTCTATCGTTCGAAACTAATAGATCCATCTATCAATAAATGATTGATTATGAGACGAATCGACTATATTTAGGGTACATGTTATTGTAAGAAAATAAATATTAATAGAAAAGAAGAAACGATCACGAGAAAAACTATATGTTCGTAATAACAATAGCGAAAAAAAAGTGATCGACGCAATGCTGATCAAGATTGAAATTGTACGCTGTAACTCGATTTCTTTTTTTACACTCTATATGTCTGTCTCGTATGAAACATACAAAGAAAAAGAAAGAGAATAAGCAGATTCTAAATAGAAGAAAAGAAAAGAAAGGAAAAGAAAAAGAAGAAGAAAAATAAAGAAAAGAGAGAAAAAAAACGTGACATGGCAGCATGCCGTCTTACTAACATACATTGCTCCTCATTGCGTCTCTCACACGCACACACACTCAAAAGCAATTGTGATAGGTTTCTCTTTCCATTCGACGAAGAAGATATTCTCGTTTTTTTTTTTCGATTGATATCTAAATTTGATGTTACACGCGGGCATAGAGGCGCTGTTTGGTCGCAGTCGTGATCATCATCGAAAACGACATTTATTTAGTTTACTTCGTCGTCACAATAATCACAAAGATGAAGACGAAGAAATTGCCAATCTTTTCTCCGATCGAGCTCACACGGAAAAAGATATTTTACAAGGCGAAAACTTTGTTTTCGCTGCAATGCAAGGCTGGAGATCGACAATGGAAGATAAACACAAGAATTTGATTTCGTTCGATGAACGATCTTGGAAATTATGGTCTTATTTCTCGATATTCGACGGTCACAATGGTAATCAAACTCGTTCACCTTGTTTTTTTTTCAATTTGAATTTGTTTCTCCAAAGGTACTGACACAGCAAAACATGCTGCTGATCAACTTGATAAACATTTATTAGACTCATTGAATGAAATGCTTGTTCAACACGATGATGAATCAATTAAACATGGCGAACCTGTTCGTTCATCTCAATTAGATCTCTCAAAATTACGTGCAGTTATTAAACAAACTTACTACCAATTGGATAAAGACTTGAAAAAATTAGTTAAAGATCAAAGTGGATGTGTTTGCGTTAGTTTGTTTGTTTGTTTTTTCGTTCGAGAAAATTTATTATTTTCCTCTCTTCTATTTTCGACAGATAACTTGTCTAATCGGCCCTGAACAAATCTATTTGATTAACATCGGTGATTCTCGTGCAATTGTATTTTCAAACGAAGGACACGTATTAGCGTACACAGAAGGTAGAAGAAGAAAAAACAACACGATTTTTGAAAGAAAAAAAATCGATATTTACTTTTGAGATCATAAACCTGATGATCCCAACGAACAAGAACGGATTCACGAAGCAGGAGGAAGAATTTCTAAGCCAACTGCAGGTGATGTCTTGCGTGTTGAAAATCAATTAGCAATGACACGCGTTCTCGGCGATTTTGCCATGGATAAACACATTGTTCCACCAATGGCTGACATCGTCGAGTATCCGAGAGATTCTCAAGCGGCATTTATTGTTCTCGCATGCGACGGTATTTGGGATGTGATGAGCAATGATGATGTTGCTTCGTTTGTTACGACTCGAAGTGCAACAACAACGTTGGAGAATATTGCGTCACAATTATTAGACGAATGTCTTCGTTTAAACAGTACAGATAATATGAGTGTTTATATTGTTAAGCTTTAATCGCGATCGTCTTTTGTCTAATATGTATTTAAAATAAAAACAAAAATCTTATTTTCATGCCGAATGATGAGCTTAGTTCGAGAATAAGACCTTGTTTTTCTTCGTGTTCTCAAGGACATTAAATAGATCTTTGAGAAACTTTGATATGACGACATCATATTGATAACAACACAAAATATCATATCAAATAAATACTTTTATCTTCATTGTTCTCGTTTCAATAAACGCAAAAGTACATCTGTTGAGTTATATTCGTGAAAATTATACAATGAATTCTCCATCAGAAAAATATGACACTCAAGGATCGTTTTATCAAAGAATCAAAGCTCGATATGGTTGATTTTCTTTTTTAATTTGTAAATAAATTCAATTGAATTCTTTTTCCGTTTCAAATCTAGTTGTTGCAACATGGACATTTTTTGGTTTTCTCTGTTTATATATGTTACGTGTTAATTTATCAGTTGCCATTGTTGCAATGATTGTACCAGTTCAGAAAAATGAATCCGTTCAGGCATGTGAAAACTATGCCAATCAATCGCATAGCAATTCAACGCAGGTTTATTCAAAACAAAGAAAAAGAGACGATTGTCTTTCATTTCAATTTTAGCAAGGAGAATTTCACTGGGATACAAATACACAAGGTTATGTACTTGGCGCTTTCTTCTATGGTTATATTCTTTCACAATTTATTGGAGGTGAGCAAATAATAATTAATTAATTAATAGAGGAATTTGTATGAGATATTATTGAATTATTTAGGAACATTAGCTGAACGATTTGGTGCCAAATGGATCTTTGGCATTGGTCTTTTTATGTCAGGTATTTTAACTCTTCTGACACCCGTTGCGGCAAGAACTCATGTTGGCCTTTTGATTTTTATTCGTATTTTAATTGGCATTTTTGAGGTGAATGATGAATTGAATAATTGATTTCTATTAACAATTAAATTTTCAGGGTCCAGCATTTCCAAGTACGGGCGCATTATGGGGTCAATGGGTTCCACCTATGGAACGAAGTGTTATTCCTCCGATAGCTCATGCTGGTATGGGTTTCTTGAAAATCGATAGAAATAATGCAATATTTTGCTTTTTTTTATTGTACAGGCAAAGAAGTTGGTGTTATTGTGACAACACCATTAGCTGGTATTCTCTGTGCATCAACATTTCTTGGCGGTTGGCCAGCAGCTTTCTATGTTTTCGGTATGAAAAAAAAACCGCTAGCAAAAATGAAAAAAAAAAGTGAATAACTGATCTATTTAGGCGTAATAACATGTCTATGGTTTGCGTGTTGGTGTTATTTTGCTTATAATTCTCCATCAGAACATCCTCGATGTTCAAAAGAAGAACGAGATTATATTGTTTCTTGTCTACCAAAACCGAAAAAAGTTTGTTTGTTTGTTTCTTTTGTCTATTTGATATGAATTCAACCTTGAAATCTATTAGTTGAAAACTCCATGGCGATCAATTCTTCGTTCAGCAACATTTTGGTCGATTGGCATTGCAATAACATGTATTCAATTCGTTTATTATATTTTATTAACATCATTGCCAACGTATTTTTCAACAATATTAAGATTTAATTTACAAAGTGTAAGATTTTGTCTTTGATTCGATTGAATAAGAAAAGTAAAATTGTTTTTTTTTTCTTTGAATTAGAATGGCTTGATGTTTGCAATTCCTTATGTATTCATGATGATTGTGATTGTATCGAGCGGACAATTAGCTGATCGTATTCGAGCAAAGAAAGTTTTATCAACAACTGCTGTACGAAAAATACAAACTCTTGTTGGTTCGATTGATTCATTTTGTTTTAATTAATAAAGAAGATTTTTGTTTGTTTTTTAATCAATTTAGGTGGAGTCGGTTCGTCATTATTTTTAATATTAGTTGGTTATGTTGGTTGTAGTCGAGTTGGAGCGATGATTTGTATAACCTTAGCTGTGGCATTCGTTGGTGTACATTCACCTGGATGTCAAATTTCTCATCTTGATATTGCGAATAACTATGCTGGTTGGTTTTTTTCTTGAAATATTCTTCATGAATATTGTATTTTAATTTTATTGAATAGGAACACTTGTTGGTATAACAAATACTTTAGCGTCAATTCCAGGTTTTGTTGCTCCAGCTGTCGTTGGTGCAATTACTTTCAATAATGTATGAGAAATAGAAAAAAAATTGTTTTTTTTTCTTCGAATGTCGTTTGATTTGTTGTTTAGCAAACAGTTCATGCTTGGCAAACGATATTCAATATCTCAGCTGGAGTTGGTTTATTTGGTTGTATCGTTTATTTGATATTGTTCGATGGAAATGAGCAAGAATGGAATCGATACGGAATCGAAGAAGCTGAATATATACTTGATGATTAACAATCGTCAAATTTTGTTAGACAAAATAAAATCTAGATGAATGTTAATGATTTCCTTTTATTTAAAAAGATAAACTCGGTATTGAAATCACAAAATATTCAGTTAAAACTATAATTTTCTGGTAAACGATAAATAGGATTAATTGATAATGGAATGCCATCGATTGTTTTCGTTGGCGGATGTTCAGCTGATTTGATGCGATCTCTTAAACGTTTCTCACGAAGATATTTCGAAACCGAAACAGGCGGTAGACGATTGTTGATATTGAGAGTTTTCGGTGGAAGTTTAAATGTTAAAATACGATCGAATTCAGATAATTCCTAAAAATCGAAAAAGAAAATTTTTCAAACAACAAAAATTAACAAATCGAACTCGATTTCTCGATGGAGAATTTTTCATTGTTGAACCTAAACACAAGAAATTCAATCGAAAAATATCAATCGAACGTGTGTATTACCTGTACTAGTAACTCGTTTACATTCATATCGATGAAATTGATTCCATCCGTTGTCTTTACAAGCTTTCGAACAAAACCACGCGCGTTGACAACGTTTGCAAATCGAAAGATGAACACCGACACCTCGGCCACATGTTGCACAATGACGAAATTCGTTTGTTGCCTTCGTAAATTCCGATGATTTGTCTTTAATCATCGATGGGACTCGAGATAGAACATTCGGAGTTGAACTTTCCGAGAAATTCAATGCTGAAATCGGTAAACGTAAGAAATCTTCATGTTTTGCTACTTCTTCACGAAATCTCTTTGCCATGTAACTTAATAAATCTTTTCGTTCGCCATAAATCGTTCGTTCTTCCATGGATAATGCGTGATAAGGTGTCTGAGAGATTCGTGTGTCCGAATTAAACATATAATGACCAAAATCAACACATGAACCTAAAAGATTCTTAGGACCGAATCGAATTGGATAGAGAACTTGAGGATTTTTCGCAATAAGACGTTCGATCTAACGAACAAAAAAAAAACAAAGATTTTCATTTTTTGAACTATAAAATTACTAATTGAATTTTCTTTTGATAAGTCCATCTAGGTTCAAAAAAAGTCGACAAAAGTAAACAAAGTGCATTGGCATGTCCAAATCCAAGTGCAGTTGCTGGATCAGTTCGTTGACAATTCAATAACAAATCAACGAGCGATTGATTTCCCAAAACAATCGCCAATGTCAACGGTGTTTGACCGTTACAAACAGCATTCGGATCTGCACCATATTCAAGTAAAACTTTGACAATTTCTAATGTTTCCTCCGATTCATCTCTCGAACAAGCGATATGCAATGGTGTTCGTCCAAAATCTTCATTCAAACTCTAAAACAAACCGAAAATCCTTTCGTTTTCGAGAGAAAACAAAACAAACGATTCGATTCGACTCGACGATCAACGGATCGATCAAAGACAAATATTCTTTATTTCCACTTGGTGATTGAGCATTGACATCAGCGTGATGTTCTAAGAGTAGACGAATAATCTCAACTGGATTCGACATCAAACAACCGCATGCAATGTGCAGTGGAGTTAAATTTGCGTGACGATTTAAATTCAATTGACAATTGACTTGAGCTTTTTTCTTTAGCAATAATTTGACCATTTGTTCGTCGTTCGAACGAACGGCAAGTGCGAGAACTGGCAACGGCCAATCGCTGAACGTTGGATCGGCGCCACGACGAAGAAGAAGTCTACAAATGATTCGATTTGATTTGGAAATATGATTAAAAAAAAACAAGAAAACTCATTACGAAATAACGGAAAATATCTTCTGACGAAATTTTTCATCGCGAATACGATCTTGTAAATGATTTGTTAATCGAAATCCGTAGGAAGTTTTCGATTGAAAATCGGATAGTTGACTGAAGACAGATGATGAAGGCAATTTAATTTCATCTGGAAATGCCGAATCAGTTGTTAAAAAACTCGACGAGTGAACGAAATTTTGTCGTGAGAGAAACAAACTATTCGATTCCGTGGTCGTCGTTGATCGAGGATTTAAAACAATTGGATCTAAATGTTCAAGAGCGAGATTTCTCGTCTGTTGAGGATTATTTCCATAGTAAAGTAAAAATGCAAGTGAAAGTGCTGTTAAACCATCATCATTCAATTGATTTACATTGGCACCGAAGTCTAAAAGTGTGTTTATAACTTTGATATGCGTATTATAAACAGCGAAATGCAACGATGTTAAACCATGACAATCGCAAACGTCGACACAGACTGAGCGTTCCATTAGGATATTTCGAACTTCGTTTTCATCACCGTTGAACGAACATTCGAAGAGATTTAATGAAGCAGTTTCTAATGGACCAGGACTTGGAAATGATGAACGAATATCTAAATAATTCAATTGAACGTCAATAGCGATTCTAATTTTCATTTGAATTACTTGAAAGAAGATCGTCAATTGAAAATGTAGCTCGTTGTTTCAATGGCCAAAATTTATTAATAAAATAAAACAATTGCTGTTGTTCATAAGTTTGATTCGGTGGAATGACGTCTGCTTGTCTTTCTTTGGATAGTTGATCTTTAATCGATTGTTGATCGTCAATACTCGATACATAAGCATCTAATTGAGCATATTTATCGTGCATTATCTCATGAATACGATCCATATAGGTGCTGAGAAGTTCCTGTTTGTCATTGAGATTCTTACAGAAAAATGTCGATGAACGTTTTTGCGATAGAAAATTTGAATTTGAGATCGTTGTGAGAATTTCCTCGGGCGAATACCACGAAGCGATTTTCGAATGTAAACTTCTTTTATCAGTTATTTCGATTTCTAATCGTAGATTTGGATGTGAATAAAGGAGACGAATTAGAAATTCACCTAACCAAAGACCGACATCGGCAATGTCAAGTGATTTATACAGTAAAATTCCCGGTCCAAATCGTTCGTCATGACAATATAAGCCCTGATGAAAACCAATCATTTACTTTTATTTTGAACAAAAAAATGAATTAATAACCTTAAATTCGGATTTATTAGGCATATCGAAATCTCCGAAACCATGACGTTTATCGGCAAAAAAAGCTCCACGATATGTTCGACCGTCTGAATACGATAGAATTCCTTTGCCATGTTTTTTTTCTGCATACATATCACCAGTATATTTCTGGAAGTTGTTTTCTTGTTTTGAAAATTAAATTTAATTAAGAAGTGAAAACTTACACATTCGAGAGTCTCTATTTCTATTGTTGGAGTGTTTCTTTCAGGTCCAACGCCAATAGAAACAGTCGTGTTATCATTTGGAAGCATGAGATTGACTTTTTTCTTCGTGACCAATGGAAGTGAATTAACGGTTATTAAATCTAAACGCACGGACAAGTTCCTCATCGTAATATTTGAGAAATAGACGAGTTGATTTTACCATTTTGTACAAAGTCTGTCATTTGTGCTTGAATTCTCTCGTCAAAAACAGGAAGATCTTAATTTTATTCGTCTCGTATCAACAATTATACGAAAAAAAAATTCAAGCTAAAATGAACATTAAGTTAATCGGCAAAGCTCTTTTTTCAAGATGTTAAAAGAAAAAAAGTGTTCCACTTCACTCAAGTAAGCCAATGACTCATCCAAATAAAAAGAAACAATCTGCCATTTTCTCTTTTCAATTCCTAGGAAATACGATGGCTTACAGTGATTTTTATTAAACAAACATCAACAGATGCCGCAATTTTATTGAACAAAAATTTACTCGATTGAGAATTCAATGAAAAAACTGCAAAAATGAATTATTTTATAGGCAAATTTTTGAGCGTGAAGGTGTACAACATATTGGCTAGTGAATAAAGCGAAAAGAATTTCAATGAATTCAATTAATAGAAGTCAAACATATTTGAAATATTCATTTTCGGCTGAACTGCAAATCGATACGGGCAAAGATATGTAAAAATACGTTTGCTGATGAGTAAATCATGAATGACGAACGGGTTTCGACGGTATATATCTTGTTTACCTGAAACTGCACTCATTGATACGAATGAGTAGAAAATTTGATTGGCGAGAGAGAGAGAGAGACATGTGTATCGGGCGTATAAAATGAAGAAAAAATACACTGAAGGTTAAATTGTATTGATCGAGAATCTAATATGATATCAAACGACAATGAACAAGTCAAAATTGAGTTTAATCACGATTGGTTATGTCGTGCAACTGTTGAAAGTAGTTCTGATATTTATACAAACGAAGATTACACATGGAAATCTATAGAATTACCACATATTATTTGGAAAAAAGATGACGAATCCGATACGAATATTGATAATGTTGAACAAAATTGGTGGTATCGCAAAGAATTTCAATGGAAAAATCGTCGTACGAATTTCAATCAGAAGATTTCTCTACTTTTCGAACCGATTCAAAACGACAACGATGATCATCTGATCATCGAATATTTGACAATCTGGTTGAATAAAATTCAAATTTATTTTAATACATATCAATCTTCGAAAATCGAAATCGATTTAACCGAATATTTGCTTTATCGAGATGAATTTAACGAAAACATTGAAACAAATCTCTTGTTAATCTATTGTAAAAACAGTTCACTTCATTTACGTAGTTCTCTTCTTGTACCACTCGATCAGGAACATGCTGTTTCAATTGCCGCAGAGCCATCTCATGATTTACCTCAACGAAAGAATCCTGTACTCGATCATATGATTGGTTTCAATCCGTGTGAAGGTCGTTTTGATCTTCTATTTAATTCGAATTTAAAATATCCAATTCTATCTCAACTTGTTGTTCCTTCAAAAATCATCACTACGGATAATAATCAAGATCGATTACAAACAAAATCAAGTGAAAAAAAAGAAAATGCCGAAGAATATCGTATACCTCGTCTGGCCATTGTCATGCTTATTGTTGGTACAAGAGGTGATGTACAACCGTTTATTGCGTAAGTTTACATTTCATCGACATGAACTGCACAGTTTTAAATTTTAGTTTTGGTCAGACACTTGTTTCAGCTGGTCACCGTGTTCGTTTAGCTACACATGAAAAATTTCGTCAAGTCGTTCGTGAACACGGTTTAGAATTCTATCCAATAGCATCGAATCCCGAAGATTTAATGACATTTATGGTTAAAAACGGCGGTGTTTTCCCATCGATCAGCAGTATTATGCAAGGAGATTTAGAGAAAAAACGTCGTGATATTTCGAATATTCTTCTTTCAACATGGCACGCATGTACATTCGATGATGATGAAACACGAGCACCATTTACAGCTGAAGTTATTATTGCTAATCCACCATCGTTTGGTCATGTTCATTGTGCACAAAAATTACAAATTCCTTTACATATGATGTTTACCATGCCTTGGTCGGCTACTATTGCGTTTCCTCATGCATTCTGTAATGTTGATTACGCAAGAATGTCAAAAGAAAAAATGAATCTATTCTCGTATCGAATTATGGACGCTTTCGTAAGCCGTTTTTTGAGCTTTATAATATCGATTTCTTGTCTAATCATAGACATGGTCTGGTATACGTGATCTTGTTAATGAATTTCGTCAGAAAATCTTAAATCTTCCTCCATTACATACACGTCAAGCAATAAGTTTATTAATTGATGAAAAAGTACCACATACTTACTGTTGGTCACCGTCACTTGTTGCTGCACCATCTGATTGGCCATCATATATTAATGTTTCCGGATATTTCTTTCTTGATAATGATATTGATCGATATCAACCAACAGATGATTTAATTCNTTTTCTTGATTTAAATAACAGCGAGAAACGTTCACCACCAATTTATATTGGTTTTGGTTCGATAGTAGGAAATGATTCTCATCAATTATTTCAAATTGTAATCGAAACTTTGAAAAAAACAGACTATCGTGCTTTACTGTTTGGTTTTGATGACGAAGATATCGAATTATCAGATCAATTTTTAAAAATTGGTGATACACCACATGATTGGTTATTTCAATATGGTAATTTGATTCAATTTTCTGATTCGAATCCTATAAAATTGTTGTCTGTAGTTTCAGCTGTTTGTCATCATGGTGGAGCAGGTTCAGTTGCAGCAAGTCTTCGTGCTGGTAAACCAACAATAGTCGTGCCATTTTTTGGTGATCAATTCTTTTGGGGAAATATGGTTGCTAAAAGTGGTGCTGGTCCCGAACCAATACCTGGAAAACATCTGACAGTTGAGAGATTAGCTCAAGCATTTCGACAAGTTCATGAACAAGAAATGATCGATGCAGCTCAACGTATTCGTCATGCTCTGCTAAGTGAAAATGGTTGTCTCAATGCATTACGTTTATTTCATATTCAATTACCTCTTGGTCGCATGCGAAGTGATCTTGAATCGACGTTTCCTGCGCGATATCGTGTTGAGCAATTCGATTTACAAGTATCGAAACCGGTTGCACAAGTATTGATAGCAGCAGGTTCTCTCGATGAATCTCANTTCGAAAATCATCCAACTCGAATTTGGTCGTCGATCTACGATCATCGTGCTCGTGTGCCAACGAGTGGCGTTTTCAAACATACAGGCAAAGCTTTTTCACATATATTTATTCACAGTGCAAAAGATATGAAACATGCGACTTCGAATGAAAATGTATTTATTGGAACAGCCAGTGGTCTTGGTCATGCAGCTCAAAATGTTGGCAAAGGTATTGCTCATTTACCTGTTGGAATTTTATCCTTGTACGGAGAATTTACTGACGTTCTCAATCGTATTCCAACATTATACGATAAATCCAAGTAAACCATTGAAAGTAAATCACATGTTTTGTTTGTGTGTTTGAAATTTAGTGATTCAAATCACGAAGAATTTCCACCGGTTGTTGATTTCAAATCCGGTGTACAAGCTGCTGGTTATTCGCTTGGACACGGTTGGAAAGAAGGTCTAACAGGATTTGTAAAAAAGCCACGTGTCGGCTATCATCGTAACGGAATATTAGGCGGTGCAACCGGTGCAGCAATAGCAACTGCAAATGGTATCGTTAAGCCTCTAGCTGGTTCACTGGCATCAGTGACATGGGTTGGCCGCGGTGTATATGCTGATATTATTAATAACAAAAATAGATCCAAACGAAAATCAAAANAAATAAATACGATTATTGANCAAATTGCTGTTCCTCGTACATCTTTATCAACAACAAGAACACCCTCAACATCAACGAGTGATGATGATGATGATGATGTACCGCAATGTATTCAGTTTGCTGCAATNGTGTCGGGTTATTCGACGAAAATATGTCGACAGATTTTAGATGAATTTGAAAAAGTGAAAAAATATCATGAAACAAATTCTCTCTCGTCAAATCAAACGCACAGACATCAACANAANAGATTTCNACGATTTCGACGACATTCAGATTCTGCTCTTTAATTTATCGTGTTTTTAAAACTTTATTGATTTTAAAATATAAATAAAATAAAAGTTGTTTAATATTTTGTAGCACTTTTACTGTTAATAATCGCAATAGAAACATCGACTTGAGCTGCAGGCATATCTTCTTTAGCCAATCGAACTATTTCCGAGCCAAATGCACCGAAAACTTCGATACATTTNGGTTTTGGACAAAAGATTCGACGAATAACATANCAAGGCCATAGGCAACTCAATGTCATCCAAAGAAGAAAGAAAAATGTCGGCTGTTCACCACGGCATTCTCGCATTTGGCTTATATCTCGTAAATAAATCGCCGAATCCGTATGTGATGATTCTGCACAACATCGACAACAAACAAATTCTTGATAACGAGTTATCAATCGAATATCAGTTAAGATTGTTCGATATTTATCATCACAACAGCAAACACCATCGACAAAATTCCATTCACGATAGATTTTTTCGCCCGACAATAATGTAAACGTATTCTCAGTCGGAAGAATTATACCTTGTGGTTGTTGAGATGTGACACGAGCTGAAATTGTACTCCTAAATAATGAAATAAAATTAACTTTTTTTTTATTAAATTATGNTCTAATCGTACATCGTATTTGTTGAGACAATCGNATGTTGATCGAACTCAAAAATGAAATTCTTCTNTAGAAATTGAAAAACACTCACACACAGAGAGAGAGAGAAAGAAAATCAACAATGACTTTTTATTTGTTTTATTACTCTCTTGATCGTATGAGTAGGGATTGATAATAGAATACGTAGGTAGTGCGCAGAGTAATCTCATTATTTGGATAAAAGAAGCCAAATTATATTGATGAAATATTTGATTTGAATTTCATTTTTTTTNTCATTATTATTTCAAACAGAAAAATCGATCTTTGCTAATTAAAAATGTTTCTTTATNTAATATCAATTACTAATTTGAATATAGATTTTAAAAAAATACANTGTTTCATAGNATTCCAATGCTGGATATCATAATTTTCATTCTTCCAGACTATCGAATAGTTTACAAGGNTTNCCTTTGTGATTTTTGTTTCCTAAATTAGATGGTAAATNCAAAGTAAATGCACGAGATACCTTATTTTTTGAATAATAATGTTATTATTATTAAATTTTTATTATAAATACTCAATGTTTTGCTATNCTTATACTTTACATTCACAACGTTTGCCTTGAATGATTATACTTATTTGCTAAAAATTGAGCAATGAAATATCGTCATCATTCAACAATTGAAAAGAAACCCAGTACTATCATTCATGCTGTTATACAACGTTCAAAAAGTTTGCAAACAACAGTTGACCAATTACAACAAAAAAATGAGCAACCTCGAAAAATCTCTGTGGTTAATATTCCTAAACAGTCTATTNGAAAGAAAGATTCAATTACTGAGAGTCAATGTGAAACGGAACGTCGGAGTTCAGTTCATACAAATATACCAGTTAAGTATAACTTTATGAGGATTTTACGTAAATAGCAATACTTTATTCTAGTCGGAAAAGAATAATAAAATGACGCTTGAGGTAGCTGAATCTATTCAACGGCGATCATCATCTATCACAAAAAACCAAAATCAAATTGATCAGGACGGTGAAAAATCAAAGTTAAAGCGCCTGAGAAGGTAACATTTTCGAATTCGAATTAGATTTATTTAAATCGACATAGAATTGGTGGCTACGGTTGTTGTTCATGTTCACGTTTATGTCTAACTGCATGTATATTCGCTTGTCTTCTTTTAACCTTTGCTATTGCTGCAATCATTACTGCACTGTTAACTGCAGTAAATAGTCCTAAAGTGGTAACAGATACAACCATAATATTAACAACGACAAGTACAACATCGACAACAGCAACGTCAACAACGACATCGACATCGACAACAACATCAACAACGACATCGACAACAACAACAACATCAACAACAACATCGACAACAACGTCGTCAACATCAACAACGGCAACAACATCAACAACAACGACAACAACAACATCAACATCAACATCAGCAACAGATACATCAACAACGACATCGACAACAACGTCGTCAACGTCAACAACGGCAACAACATCAACAACAACGACAACATCAACAACAACAACATCAACATCAACATCAACAACAGATACATCAACAACGACAATAACATCGACAACAGAAACATCAACAACGACAACAACAGCGACAACTACATCGACAACTACGTGTGAGTTATGATATACAATGAACTATTTGCGTTGATATATCATTTTATTTTCATTTTAGCGATAACTTTGTCTATAGGTGGTAATGATACTCTACAAGGTGTTTGGAATACAACTGCAGGAGGTGATAGTACGATCGCTACAGCTGGTACTGGTGTAGGAAATTATATTGCTAATGAAGGGCCACCAAATGCTTTTGATGGAAATTGTAATACCAAATTTTTGAGCTTTGGTGAATGCGTTGACAAAGGTTCGATGATACCTGAATGTGGTAGAAATACTGGATTTCATGTAACATTAGTCAATGGTGCTGTTTTAGTAAGAGGTTTACGGTTTTGTGCAGCAAATGATGCACCCAATCGTGATCCAAAAACAATAACATTTGAAGGTACCAATCATACTGGTTCAGACCTTTTACTTGGTTCAAGCTGGACTTTAATTTATAATGGTTCATGTGGACTCGATATCGATCCAGGACGCAAACAACTTGGTCAACTGGTAACATTTTCATATAACAATTTGNCTTATTCCAGTTATAGAATTCTTGTCACATCAAAACGTGGAAATGACTACTGTACACAGTATGGAGAACTTCATCTGTTTGGTTGAGAATTTCTAATATATAAATATAAAAGTTAAATCACTATTCTTGAAGGTGATTTGATTACGATCATTTATTTTAATACTCGATAATTTCACAAAAAATGTGGGAACGAGACAATTATCCTTTTNTCTCCGGCTATAGATAAAAATCGATCGAGNGAAACCTAATAGTATANCATATTAACTGGGACATTAACTGTCTTTATTGTTTGCTTTCAACGAGTATTCTTTGATCAAAGTGCATATACATCGAGATAAACAAAAGGCGATGAAAGAAAAAAAATCTGGATACAGATGAGTAATCTCATTTAATCAAGCAATTATTTGTTTTTTTTTCGAGTAAGAAGAAATGAAAAACCTATGAAGTAAATTTGAATTTTTGGACAAAAACTCGACGATATAAAATATTTGTGTCGATNAATGATCAAATTATTTCAAATGAAAAATAAATTCTACTTATTTTCATTTCTCACCAAATCATCAATNTACCTAAATATGAATTAGACAGGGTCGCTTATTCATCAGTGTCTTCAATACAGGTATTAACGTCATCAANATTTTTTTTCTTCTATTNATAAATAATATGCTTTGGCGTATATTCAAAAAAAAACATTTTGTTTCTCTTTGTTTTTCTCAATTGCGTATCAAGATACTTTGATGATTAATCATGATAAAGAAGTGAAATGAAAATGAATTTATTCTTTATTTTAATCTGCTGTCTTTGTTTGAATTGACATTTTGGAGAGTATCTTTGATTCTCGTTTTAGTTTAAGATAAAAAGATTTTGAAATAGAATAAATTTATTTTGAGTTGTATCGTGTTTNCAANCTTTTCAAATGATATTTCAATTGAAAATTTTGTTCATATTTAGGAAATAAAAATGATCATAAATATACAGAAAAATATGTGCATACTTGTCGACCAATTCGGATCGATTAAGCTTAACTCAACGAGATATATAGACAAAAATCTCTGACTTATCCTCAATATTTCAACGATTTCAAGGGTTCGGACGTAAAACATGTCAACCATTGTTATTTACTTTCTTGTTTTTGTCACAGATGAATGATCAAATTTTGAATATTTTTTTGATATAACCCACATCCTGCCCTAATCCTATATAAGAAGACACCAACTTTCGCGATAAGCTCAGTGGGACTCAATACATTCAAAAAATCACATATACTATAGACATTGGATTATATTGGTGTACCAAGTGAAAATCAACAGCTAAAATGTATGTACGGTCTGTACAATCAGTTGCACCTGCAACTAATATCAAGTATATTCAAATACTCATTTCATTTCATTTNGAATACANAATNCNATTTAGACGTGCATGGCCAATAGCAGGTCTCTGCTGTTTCGGTTTAATCGGGTTCTTGATTGCAACAACAATTGTTCTTGCTCTTATACCTCTTTATATACCAAATAAGCAAGTAACAGTCAACAACATTCGTAAGTCAATATATTTGTTGCTTACTTCGACATGAATATATCTTTTCTAGAGGGTAATGATGTTGTTTATCTTCGATATTTATCTTCTGGTGATGGAACAACAAGTCTCACTGGT
>JGI26530J50255_1000737_pt1 | contig 28050 bp, 19 predicted proteins | sample ThiBiot_500_plan_2_FD_50255 | JGI IMG/M metagenome (IMG submission 50255) | reverse complement strand
AAAGGAAATATTATAAAGATAGACTGTTAAATTATAAAGGAGAAAACTAACAAAGAATTTATTTAAACTATCTGATGATACGTGGCACATACGCGCATAGCGAATAAAGCAAAGCTAGTAATGTAAACAAACAATTGTTTAGAAAGATCGCACTCGGTGCATACAGATTCAATCCTATGCAGACGTTTGGTATCTTTTCTTTCTATTTCAGATGCGTGAGGCAATACTAAAACGCCGTTTGCATTCCAATGTTAAACGAGAATGGCGCTTGCGTAGACAGAAAAACAATATTCAGAAGGTTCTTCAATCGGTACGTGTTGTACAACAGAATTTTTTTAATTAACTCTCGATTTCTGTTAGATAAATATATTTGAAACGGCACATTCTAATAATGATCAGGAAAAAATACCTTTATATCGTGAATCCGAACTCGTCACTAATGATTGTATGAATCAACATTCATCTCCAGATTGTGTTTCTTTAGAGAGAGAGTTCGAACCTGATTTTAAGGATGTTAAAAATATTATCAATGAAACTTATGATAGTAATCTGAACGGTGATGAAGATATAGATCTTGAAGACTTTGTCAATGAAATAAATAATGAAGATCATAACAAAAAATTCCATTATACAATGGAAGTCCAATCTCCGTTTATGATGCTTGTATACATTTAATACGATTGGCACATTTGATGAATCTAAACAAAAATCGTCTACAAATGCTGCTCAAAGAGCTTTGCTTTTTTTCCCTTCAGACTGTCGTCTTCCAAAAACAATCTTCATGTTATTCAAATTAACCGATAATGATGATCATGCCAAGGTTTACTAACAGCAAACATTTTTTTTCTCTAAATATTTATGTTTGATTTGAAAGATATCTACTCGTTGTGTAACAAACTAGATAATTCAAAATGCTCGAAGACATGCGATTTCAATGGAAAATATCGATCTTATTCTCACGTTGCTGAATTGACCATTATGAACATTCAACGTGAGATCAAACGAGTGGCCGAGCGTCACATTAATCTCATCAATGAATATCCAAAACAAGCTGCACATTTATGTCCTTCTGATCATATCAATGGTACGACCCTTAATCACAAAAGGCATGTATTGGATATGACTTTTTTAGGCAATATTTGCCGTCAACTTCCTTCGAATAAGAATCAACATAACATCACCATTATCTTACATAGTGATGGTGCTCCTGTTGTCGACGTTTCGAGTAAATATCATGTAAAATCAGCTGAGTATTTTTCAGTATTAATCTTCTTCAGAAATGTAAAAATTATTCTGACTAACCTGTTAACTCTGCTGTTTTAATCATTGGTGAAATTGTTAACACAGAAATAAATTGATTTGATGCAAACATCAATTAATCTGTTGCAACTTCTTCACAAATCCAAATGTGCTTTACCGTTTTTCGTTTCATATTGCAATAAACAATAACATAGATAACTTGATAAAGTTTATATTGTTATGATGATTTCTTAATATTTAGATAAATCGATATGGCCAGTTCCAGTACGAGATCGAAAATCTGCTGTGATGATCTTTGATGCTTGGCTTGCAACAACAAAGCCACCACGTGATAATTTACTTCTCCCGATTATTGCATAATTGGAAATACTAATGAAATCAGATATAATTTTGAAACAGACTGATGGTAATATTTTCGTTTTCTTGATGCTGATGTAAAAATCTTACGATAGGATCTACTATGTCGTACAACATCCGTATACAACAAGCAATTTTTGATCTTCCAGCTCGAGCACATTTTCTTAACATTGTTCAATATAATGGATACGACGGATGCGGTGATTGTTGTATAAAAAGTAAGTATTTGTTTTAGTATGAATCTTCCATTACAATCCTTGTGCTTCTAGGAGTGGCAATTGGAAAACAAGTGTACTTTCCTTTTTCCAAGAAACGTGAGATACCGAAAGATCATCAATTTTATTTGAGAAATGCAAAATTTGAATCTAATCGATCAATACAAGGTGTCAAAGGTTCTACGCCGTTATCGAGTATTCTTTTACTGCCGTATCAAACACCATACGATTCAATACATTTGATATATCACAGGCACATGAAAACTTTATTAAAATCATGGAAAGAGATGTTTTCTAAAGACGTGTTCGAAAATGGTTCGGCGTTCTTATCGAAAGTTATTCTTCCACACTCTTTCAAGTACCAATTCTTTTCATTATCTGACTTTTCTAATTGGAAAGCGAAGATGTTACGCGACTTTCTTTTATGTTTCGCCTTTATTTGTGATTAACTTCCTTCCAAATGATTATTCTGCGCACTTTCTACTGTATTATACTTTCGTTAAAGTGCTGTATTTTTTTACGGATGAAAAGCAGCTGCTTAATATTGACAATTTATTTTCTTTATACCACGAATCTCTTTCCCGTCTTTATTCAAAACGTTCAGAACTCGCAACCGTACATTATCACACACATCTACTTTCACAAGTCTTTTCTCATGGTGCATTATGCTTCACATCGTGTTTTTCTCGTGAATCATATTTCGCACAAGTATTAAACTGGTGCAAAGGCACAACGCATGTATTGAATCAGATGGTTATTTGGTACAATATTTCTCAAAATATTCATAAATCCGGTTCTGTTTCTGTTTCAGATATTTTTTCAAAAGAATCTTTTTCTCCGACTTTTCTCGATAAAAATTTTATTGCTACTGTCCAGTATGACTTTGTTCTATCTTTGAAATCATTTCACGCATCACCATCTGATTGTGTGTTCTTCTCTCGAAATTGTCGTGGCTTCGTTTGTTTCCATTCGCTGTGTTATACACGTCGTGGTTATGCAGTCAGTCACTTTGTGTCTATCGAATCCCTATCATGCTCAAAAAAATAAAGTGTGCTTTGCATCGTCAATATTATGCATTTGTAAAAGTTTATCCATGTCTTTCACGAAATTTGCTATCTATGTTGAGTCGATCCGTTCCACCCTTAGTGGAAAAAATCATTGACTCGTATTTTCGACTGTTCGATGAAACCGCATTTTTCTTCAGAATAGTGTTGGCGTCAAAGATTACCAAAAAAGCTATAAAGATTCCAACACTTGAAGATAATATTGCTTCGTTTACTACTGTTGAGTTTGATTTTGAACATGATTAAACAATCTAAACATAAAGTTTCCTATTCATGTGATCATTTATATTGACTTAAAAGTTTTTATTTTATTTTATTTATTTCAGAATTTTTTCAGTAATTTCATGGAACGACCGCAAAGAATACGAAAACCAAATTCACGTTACGATCCAAATATTTATATTCTCGCTTCTTTTCCGAAACATCAAGTAACTATCGATCCGATAAAGGAACAAAATGGTACTGTTCGATCTTCTGGCTTCGTTCAACCAGTTGGCATTATTGCCGAAGGTAAATTAATTTTTATATTTTCTACATTAAAAATTTTTTTCGGCATAGGCAGTCGTGATACGGGCAGTGAAGATGAACGAATTGATGATGGCGATGTTTATCCAGTTGAAGATTACTCGAAGAAAGAAAATAATCAGAGTTTTATAACCACAAGCGGTAAAAAAATTCTTTCATAAAATAAATTGTTTTTTTCTCTTACTAAGTAAATTCATTTTAAATCACCTGATGAATGTTTGAAATTAAGATGAAACGCGTCGTGGTATTCTTTTAATTTAAACTCACTCCTCATTCTTCTCATTCAGTTGCTTGAAATCAGTCTTAATTCCTTTAAATGATCGAATTTTGCATTCTGACTATTGATGTGTAACATTACCTATATCATTACATGCATAAGTTTAATTCACACTTGCACCATATACATGAAAAAAAAACCGCATTGAAACATAACGAACATTAGTCATTTCACTGAATAATAAAAAAATAAAAGTAATCATGGCTTTTTTTTTCTTGTTCTATCGATAACAAATTTGAAACCTTACCTTATGGTCCAATAAAACAACAGAGAATGAAAAATAAATAATGGATGAGACTCTCTTAACTGGCGTCAGTACAAAAATTATATCCTAGTTCCTTCAATCCTTTTAGCCCTTCTAGCCTCTTTAGTTCTTTTACTCTCTTTAATGCATTTGGTTCTGTAACGCTTTCTAGTCCTTTTAGCCTTGTTAGTTGTGCAGTTCTCGCGGTTGCTTGATAGTTTTTCATATAATACATGATATAGATCACTTCCAAAAAAGATGCCTGGCTAAAACTAATAATGAAGCTGTATTTAAAAAGACACAGTTTCAAATAAAAAACTATGAAATGAATAGACCCTCAACTAAAGACACTAAAAGGACTAAAAATAGCCAAAAGCATCGAAGGAACTAGAAGCAGTAAAACGACTGAAGGAACTAAACAAATGAGGTTGTTATGTGTAGTAATTGCAGGTAAATGTGTGACCATTCGATAGGAAAAGTAGACCGGGATAACTTTAATTTCTTGTGGACCTCTCTCCTTTTCCCACGGTGACAATTTTGACCGCTCGATCCATACATTTCCGACAGAAATTCGCACAAAAGGTGCCGTTTCCAGTCGAAAATCGTTAGAAAATGCCAAGAAGGTGATACATGAATTTGGTAGTCGTATCTCGTTATCGAGTTTCCTTGTGGAAATCAGTCTCTACTACTCACGAGAGAACACCACGAACTGATCGATTGCTTTTTAAATTTTCGTAATAGCAATTTGCAGAGCTTGTTAAGTTATTAACTGATATAATAATTGTTCGGGTCAACAGTGCGGCTATAGAGTAAGTTTCTGATAATCAAAGTTCCATTAACCTGTCCGTACCCGGGAAAATATCCCAATGCCAATTTTCGTATTCGCCAATTGGCAAAATGATATAGATTACCGGAGATGTATTCTATAGCCACATTGTTGGCCCGAATGATTATCATATCAGTTGATAACCCAAAAAGCTCTACAAACTGGCAGGATTAAAATTTAAAAAGCAATTGATCAGTTCATGACGTTGCTTCATCACTCTGAGTCCCTTTCTCATTGTTCATCCTGCGTTTTCCCATAGTATTTTTAACAGAAATCATATGTGTTAAACTTGAAAGTTGAAAATGTCAACTTTTAAATTGGACACTATTGGAATGGAACGGGAGCGCGACACCTCTAGGACGAAACATTCTACGCAACAGAAGAAAACGAGAAAAGGGTAATATTGTTCTAGACGACAAAACAGATGTTCGTAATTTTCGATTGATGATTATATTCATCATTCACAGTAATATGGACTTAAGAAAATCAAAAGAATTCGTGTCTACAACACCAGACTCGGATAACATTCAATCGAGACGGCGATTTATTCAAAATTTTCTGATGATATTGTTGGATACTAATAATAGTCTAGCCAATGTAGATTCTCAGAACACATTGCGACAACTACGACTTTCAGCAAACGATGTCTATGTATTCACACAACGCGATGAATGTGTCGATTTCCTTACTGAAGTTGATGACAGAAAAGTGTTTCTCATTGCAACGAGTCCTATGAGCCAGCAAATGATACATTGCATTCATGATATTCCACAGCTTGTTGGCATTTACATATTTTGCAACAACGAAACTCAAAACAAAGGATGGAATAAGATTTGGAACAAAATCAACTTCGTGAAGCATTGCAGTTAGCCATTAAGCAGATCAACCAAGATGATATTTCAGTAAGTTATATTCCCATGAATACAGAAGATTCCACTTACAATCTCGATCAATTAGAACCGTCATTCATGTACAGTCAAATCTTCAAAGAAATTTTTCTTGAGATGAATCATGATGAGAAAGCTATCAACCAGTTTGTTGAATTATGGCGTCGCGAATCCAGCCAAAATGCAATCGCATTGAACATCATCGCTGAGTTTGAACATGACTATCGTCCACAATCAGCAATTTGGTGGTATACTCGGGAATATTTCATCTATCACATGCTTAACTGGTCTCTGCGCACACTCGAATCTGACGTAATCATGAAAATGGCTTTTTTCATTCATGATCTCGATCGCCAACTTTGAGAAACTCCAGAAAGTAATAGGTGGTTTAATGTCGTTTAATAATTTCTTATCTACCACTGAAAATCGACATGTTTCTACTGGTTTTGCCGAAAGTGCATCCACTGTAAACGACATGGTTGGTATTCTCTTTCAAATGTCCATTGATTCCAAAATCAAATCAGCACCTTACGCCTCCATCCAGCATATGAGTTACTTTAACGAAGAACAAGAAATACTTTTCTCGATGCATACTGTTTTTCGTGTCGGTGAAATCAAACAGATAGGCAACAATAGTTCCCTTTGGGAGGTACAACTGACTCTTACTGACGATAAAGATCCGCAATTGGTTGCTCTCATCGAACGAATACGAATGGAAACTCAAGGACCTACTGGATGGCATCGAATAGGTACGCTGCTATTCCAAATGGGTCATTTCAATCAAGCTAAAAACCTTTACAATCAGTTACTACTGCATGCTAGGAATGATAAAGATCGAGCACATATCTATGTTGTACTTGGAAGCTTGAAAAATAATCAAGGACAATACAAAGAAGCAATTTCACTTTACGAATAAGGTCTCAATATCATCCGTGACGTTTCTCCGAATGATCATAATGAAACCAGTAATTCCTATAATGATATTGCTCTCGCATATTACTGCAAGCATGATTTCCCAAAAGCTCTTGAATTTTATCAAAAAGCAATTGATACATTAGAAAAATATCTGCCTCCGAATAGTCTAAGCGCAGCTGTTTGCTATAACAACATCGGTTTGGTGTATAGCGACATGGGTGACTCTGCAACAGCACTTGAGTTTTACTTCAAAGCACGTAAAATAAAAGAAGAAGTTCTACCTTCAAATCATTCATTTTTGGCTCATTCCTATGATAACATCGGTTTAGCTTACTGCAACATGGATAGATATTCGGAAGCGCTTGAATTTCATGAAAAAGCTTTTAAAATAAGAGAAACAATTCTGCTCCCGGATCATCCTGATTTTGCGAACACTTTCGCTAGCATTAGCGATGTATTTTACCAGATGGATAACAAGAAAGTCGGGAAAGAATTTTTCAGAAAAGCGAGTAAAAGACACGACGAAAGCTTCAATAGACCTTACCCTGTTTTACCTATCTCCGACAACATCGATCAAATTTATAACAGTATAGATGATGACTTGAAACAGATTGAATTTCATGTTAACGATCTGCCTTCTGATCATCCCTCGTTGGGAAAGTTGTATAGCAATATCGGTGAAGCATATAACGACATTGGCAACTACCCAAAAGCACTAGAATGTTACGAAAAAGCGCATACAATTCAAGACAAAGCTCTGTTTTCGAATCTTTTCTTACTGGCTACTTTGTATAACAACATGGGTAACTTATCGAAAGTACTTGAATTTTACAAAAAAGCAAATGAAACTTTTGAGAAAGCTCTGCCTCTGAATCATGCTGATTTGGTTGCTTCCTATGACAACATTGGTCTATTTCATAGAAATATGGGTAACCACTCGGAAGCACTTGAATATTATGAAAAAGCCCTCAAGATCAGAGAACAAACTCTGCCTCTGAATGATCTCCTGTTGGCTTCTTCTTATAACAACATAAGTACAGAATATAAATGGATAGGTAATTATTCAAGAGCGATTGAATTTCTTGACAAATCACCCAGATCTTACTGATTGCTTCTACGACATTAGTAATCTATACCACAGCATAGGTAACAAAACAGCCTCAGATGCATTTTTGGGAAAATGTTGGAAAAATTTCAAAGAAAAATTTTGTTCGACTGATCTCTATTCATCTACTTCCCGCAACGTTGCTCAAATATATAACAATGTAGGTGACAACTTGGAACAGCAAGAATTTCATGAAGACGATTCGCTTTCTGATGGTTCCTTACTGGGAAAGTTGTATAGCAATATTGGGGAAGTATATAACGATATTGGCAACTACTCAAAAGCGCATCAAATCTATGAAAAAGTTCTGTCATCGGATCACCTTAAATTGGCTACTTCCTACAACAGCATCAGCGGGGTATATGAACGCATGGGGGACTACTCAAAAGCACTTGACTTTTACAAAAACGCATTGACTATTCAGCAAAAGTCACTTCCTTCGACATATTCACTTATTAAATAGGTGCTGGATAATATTGTTCATTTGGAAGAGAAGATGTAAACTTGACTGTTTTTCTGAGATGAGCAATAAATTCGTTGTCGCAGCTATTCACTCCCACTGGTATTCTCTGCTCTTTTCGATTTCGGCTAAAGAATCTCATCAGACGGCTTTGACTTTGTATTCATTCGAAATGATTCGTAAATCGTAAACAGAATACTTAATTTACAGGGTTGGAAAAAATAATTTGCCAGGGGGGGGGTACCGCTACTATTTCCAATAGGGCATATAATGAATTTTATACGAAAAGAAAGCCCGTGAAAAACGAGGTTTACTGATAGTAAAAGATAAGGATTATGAGAAGTTTTTTATTTGAAAGCCTTCAAAGTTTAAAGAATTTTTCATGAAATAATTTTCAAATAGTCATGGAACATAGAAAAGTGGATTTTTTTCCGGAAAAATGAAAATAGTTTTGCGTTAAGTAAATAAGGTAAAGTAAAAGTAAAGTGCCACCCATACATGCATCTGAATTTATTTATATAAATGCTATCTTTTCATTCGGAACTCTCACATTAAACTTCGTTTTTTTTCTTTATTTTGAAACAGAAGGAAATAACACTTATAAATTAGATAGACAAAAATGATAAGTATTGAGGAATGTATAATTAAAATGTTTACATTTTTGGATATTTTTCAAAAGATGAAATTCAATTGGATCAATCTAAAATACTGGAACTAATAGATGCAGATAATTATGTAATATAAAATTATATAATTGACATACATACAGCAGTTTTCAATATAAAATAAATATCTAAAACAGTAGCGGCAGAATGCACATAACTCTACAAATTAATAATGATTTTTAACATTCGAATAAGAAATATTTATATACAAAATAATACAATACGATGCAACGAAGAAAATAGGCGAAGCAGAAAGATGAAGCGGTCGGATATTTAATTTTTTCCTTTCCAAGTGCTTACCATATTAAATCGAACGAGCCATTCGAAGAAGCGATGTTATGGACGTTGAGTTTTCTATCGAGCTGCATGTGTGAATATTGGAGAAACAAACAATCAGGCAAGAATAAAGTTAGAAGCGAACAGAACGGTAAAAAGAAAAACATTTACAAATAAAGGATAAAAATATTGCCCAAAACACAGTGCATGTCATATGATGACAATCAAAGTACAGCATTCATTTATTCTCTATTATAATTTTGTAGGAAGTGGAATCAACTGAAATAAAAACGTCTGATGCCTGATACCCTATTTAGTCGATATGTTCTCATCCAACAAAAATCTTCTACGTATTAAGATATATATCGAGAGATGTCATGCTATTTCATATGTAAATGACAATTTAAAAAAATCAATATTAGTATGTCAGCGTACTACTGAACACTGATGTCAGTGCAGTCGGTGTTAATGCTTACTGGAACTGAAATTGCATATCCCTAATTTATTTCTTATATCTCTGCTGTTCTTTTTCTTCTTTCTTCTGTTTCCATTCTCTTCTCTTCATAAACGTACATATGTACAAGACGTTTTTTCCTTTTCTCTATCTTTTTCACTCTGATTCCTTTTGTTTTTTTCATACGTCGCTGCTTGTTTTTTGCTTATTCTCTTCAAAATATAAATAAAGTTTTGGCTGAAACTTAACACAGTTCTTAATTCCCAATGAAATGTTATTCTTTCAGAAAAGGGTCAGCGAATCCATCGGATGAGCGCTACTTGTTATGCAGTGTTAAAGCTATCTGATGATGATCTTTGGCAAAGATCGAAACTAGTTGTAGCACACTCTTCTATATAATACTCACCCTCACCCTCAACACACTTATTTATTCATACTTGTGATTCGTTTAGGTTTGTGAGCATCTCTCATACAAAGGTAAAAGTAAAAATAATTTCATAATTCGTCTCTTGAATTTTTTTTTATTTCTATCTCTACCATGCCTAATTAGGCATGTCACATTAATCAGAAAGAAAATGTAAGAGAAAAATCGTGATAACGCTTTTAATATGTATATATATATATCTATTCATTCGTACTTGCGATTCATTTAGGTTTGTGAGTATCTCTCATAAAAAAGTAAAAGTAAAAATAATTTCATAATTCGTCTCTTGAATTTTTTTTTTATTTCTATCTCTGCCATGCCTAATTAGGCATGTCACATTAATCAGAAAGAAAATGTAAGAGAAAAATCGTGATAACGCATTTAATATGTATATATATATATATATATATTCATTTAGGTTTGTGAGTATCTTTTGTATTTCTCATACAAAGGTAAGAGTGAAAATAGTTCCATAGTTCGTCGGTCGAATATTTTTTATTTCTATTCTGCACTATACCTAGTTCATACAACAGTCTATTTTATTTAAATCTGAACTCAAAACCATGAAAGAAGCATTGAATTTCAAAACGAAAGGAGGATATTGGGAGTGTTTAGAAATAAAACATGACCTATATTTTTTATACCCTCTGCTTTTTATAGCGTACAGGTCTTTCCTAATATATCATCATCTAAACTCAATATACCCTACATTTTTATCGAGTGCAGGAATTTATGGATATTCATAAGTCTTTTTAAATATAGAAGAGGACATAATTTGGAACACTCGTAAAGTCGCGCATCCTATAAAAATGGAGGATATATAGAGTATGTATCATAGTATATTTTCTCAATAGTGTCACGTATTCAGGATATCGAGGATGGTAGGGAAGCGTAGTGAAATGCGGCAACTCTTGAGAGAGTCTTAGGCTAAAATTTTAAAAAAATATCACCGAGTATATGTCGCATCTCCTTACACTTCTCCAGTATCGGCAATATCTTATATGTATGATACCCCTCTTATTTCTAAATAGTTGAAATTCTGTCATTTCGGCTGGCAATCAATTTTCTCTAATTATAGCCATACACGAGGATGCAAATGATTGTCAGGGGGTACAATGTGGTTGAAAGAGTATATTTTACTTCCAAACGTCAATTTTTCATTCTGTACACATCATTCGTAGACCAGGCGTCTATTTTTTCCCTGAAACTGTGCCAGACACTGACTGATACTATTTTATCCAGCTTAATTTTAGTTCTCTATATCGACTAATTTCCACTAGAGTTTTTATATTGACTTTTGTATCTTCTTGCTTTGTATGACAAACCAGAGCTCCGGGCTGGGCCGTGGGCTATCAAACCTTAGTACGGCCCAGCCCACCCATGGGTCACTCATGTAATTAAAAATTGTTTTTGCTGTAGCTGTCAAAGTTATTTATTATTGTTATAATTAGAAAAATAAATCAATGAAGACAGTGATGATATACTAGTCGTTGCTGATGAGGAAGACGATAATGTGATTGTTAATAAACGAGGTGATTAATCAAAATACATTTTTTTTGAATGAAATAGTGTACAAATTCAGCGGCTCGACCAGAGTTTTTCAAGCAATGGACAAGCCTCCATTGTATTGAAAAGTAGAACGGGCAAAATAGATGAGAGTTTCTTCGATGGTTAAAACTTTTCGTCCAACAAAGCGCTAATACTACATACAAGATCTTACAAAAAAGGTAGTCATATATTTTTATTTGCCTTTTGTTTGGCCTATGCTATGCTTTAAAAAATCAGCTGTTTTTCAACCATATTGATTTCATCCTCGAACAAACTAACAATTGCAAAGAAAACCGACTTTATCTTTTTTTACTTTTCCTGTTTGATCCTTTTCCTAAAAAAGTATGGTTAGTAGAAAAAAAAAACAATGCTATTTTAGTTAAAAAGTAAATGAAAATTTCACTAGACAAAAATTTACTAATGAAGAATACAATGGGTAACTCACCAAATGAGTTTTCTAACTTTTTATACAAACTGATGTGATTTTTTTTCAAAACTGATCACATATTTTAAAACTGTCTTCATCAAGTTCTTTACTGATAAAAAGAGATCTAAGCATTATCGTTCCTCAAGGCAGGTATTTGTATTTAAAAAGTAGTCTATTTATGGTGGTGATTCCGTCACGAAAATAATCTATAACTCATTTTTAGCCGAAAACAAAACGTATTTGATTGCAAAAATAAGTGATTTAATGCTATTTTTTTTCGCTCTATCCAAACAACTAATTAGCTTTCAACGAACATTGCTATTTCCTTAGAAAGAGCGTCATGGAATCACCATTAGATCGACCAAGTACGTTTTTTCGAAATAAACAGAAACATTGTTTTTCTCGTATGCTGTATTTTCGACATATTCTTAGATATTCAAAAAGACTTTAGTACCTGAGTATTAAATTCTGAAACTGATCTATGACGGATTCCGAGTTATCTTTCAATGTCAGAATTGAAGGTGTTACTTTAGTTGTAATATCTAGCATATACTTCATACTTTCATAAAAAAATTTTTACGTTATCGGAAGAGCGATTTAATATGTTTTTTTTATTGCTGTTTGCCAATGTGATGCCATTTTCTTTATACTTAGTGGTTATAGACAACTTTCTGGAGAAATAGACATTGAAAAAATTTGGTCATTTTTAAAATGTGATTCCGTCACGACGCTTTTTTTATTTGTGGAGCCCAGTTGTTAAATATTTTGAATTAGTTTTTTCTTTATATATATCTATTCATCTAAGCTATAACTTTCATATACAGAAATTTTCAATCACACCCGCAGTTGAGCTAAAGTTTTTAGTTCTTCACACAGCACTCAAAGAAAATAAAATATTTTCAACATTACTTTTGGGTACGCTTAAGAAGTTTTTTTTATTATTTATGACGACAATCAAGTTTGCAGATATATTATCAACTTAGAATCTGTTGATCTCAAATTGTAGAGAAAATTAAAATAGACATAGTTTTAAAACATTCACGTTCTGGTTTCGCATAAAAATAATAGTTATTGTAAAACACTGAAAAGTAGAGGAAATACCTTGGCGGTATATTTAGTGTACTGAATCTTAACGTCATTTTACTGATCTGGAGATTTATTCCTGAGCTTTTGATTGTAAATTCTTGAGCATGATACAAAGCATCTGAAGTTATATCATTGTTTTTTCCTTGGAAAATCGAATAGAAAATTGAAAAACTGTTGAGATTAATCACGATAACTACTCAATCGGTAGTTCCTTTTAGAAATTCTTGATTATTGAATATATGTTCTCACTTTTTGTCTTCTCATAGATTGAACTGCCTCCGATGGATAATAGTATTCAAGTGTCCAATCGTGTCTTTTCTAAACAGACTGTTTCTGTCGATGTAAATGAGAACTTGAACTCGGTTTCAAATGAACACGATACAGGAAACATTAAGAATAAGAATCATAATCGACGAAAGACACGTATAACTTTTAAACCTCCGTATGTATTTCTTCTTTTTGTTTTATATCAAACAGTCTTTATTGCTTTTTGTTAGAAAATATTATCTTTGGCGAGTATTGAATATAATAACGAAGCCGTTCGTTGCATTCTCTATATTCTCAAGTGTAGCAATACTGATCAGTATATTGGTTATTTGTTTTACCGTACCAAAACAAGAAGGTATGTTATTCTTTTTTTTTGCAATCTTCTTATTCAATATGATAAAGACTAGAAATAGGGTCGCTTTTTCAGAAGTATTTCTAATTTTTGATAAACAAATCTCAATGTATTTGCTCAAAAACAGATTATAAAATGAGAAGAAATTTATATCCATCACTACTCTTTCAGTTTTCAACTTGAAATTAGTGCTGACGAGAAAACAACGACACAAATACGAGTTGCTACTATTTTTTTTCCAGAGGAAAGCTTTTACTAAAAAATCGAATGCGATTATTTTTGTCTGATATTTTCTGTCATATGAATCTGATAGTCATTAGTATACGTCGGAGCTTCCATGTTACTTTCATAACTATTACATCAGCAATAAATTTCTTCTAATCAAGAATAAAGTAGTGATTTTGTCACTTAGAAAAGCTAAGATTATGCTATATCATTATTGTATGATGAGACAGAGAAAATTGTACACTACTCTAGGAAAAAAGTGAAACTAAGTCATTGTTCCGCTCCGTCGAAAAATATTAATAAATAATCATAGAGCTACTAAGTTGTTTTCTTATTACTATTGTTTATCATTATTGTCGTTTATTCGATTCCAAAATTCATTAGAAAACAAGAAAATGAGGGAAAAATCAATTTAAGTTGTAAAACTCAAAAAGTTTTGAGAAGATCCTAGTGAGAATACTACTACTCATCAAGATCTGACTGGAATAATCCGATGCTTTTTTAATGAGACATTGTTGAAATTATAATAATTTCGATACAATCAAATGTAGAAAGTAAATCGAAGCAGTTTTTCAGGCTTTATTTAAGTGTTCTTGTGTTATTTAGCCCCAAAATGTGAAGTCAACTTTAGATCAATCGTTCCAAAACCGATAGAATACATCTATGGCCCACGATCTGTTGCCATTGGCGATTTCAATAATGATGCGTGGCTCGATATGGTCGTTGCTAATTCTCTTGTTAACCTTATAGCTGTATATTTTTGGAATAGGAACGATACTTTTTCAGAACCAGTAAAATATACAACTGGTTCTTACTCTACTCCATACATGGTCGTTGTTGGCCATGTTAACGATGATTCTCAATTAGATATTGTAGTTGCCAATTTTGGCACTAACAATGTTGGTATATTTCTTGGATTTAATAATGGATCTTTCGCAAATCAAATACAGCTTTCAACTGCAGCATCCCGTCCAATTGCGATCTGTTTGGCTGATTTCGATAATGATACACTACTTGACGTAGCTACAGCTAACTATGGAGGCGATAGTATAATCATATTCTATGGATATGGAAATGGCAGCTTTTCGAATTCAGTAACATATTCAACGGGTTATGATTCTCTTCCATTCTCTTTGATCGCTGGAGATTTTAATAACGACAATTATTTAGATCTTGCCATTGCCAACTATGGAACAGACAATATTGGTATACTTTTTGGAAATGACAACCGTACTTTTAGAAATCAAGTCATATTTTCAACAAGTTCCGGCTCTCATCCATCCTCAATTGCTGTAGGATATTTTGACAATGACACTTTTCTCGATATCGCTGTTGCTCTTCCGGGAACAAACAAAATAGGGGTACTTCTGAACAGTGGCAACGGAACTTTTACCAATCGAACGATTTATTCTTTCGACAATGCTTCTCCATACTCGATCGGTGCCGTTGATGTAAACCAAGATAAACAAATGGATCTAGTAATCACTAATAAAGGTACTAACAATATAGGTGTACTTATTGGATCTAGAAATGGTACATTCACTATTTCAAAGATGTATTCGACTGGATCTCTTTCATCGATCTCATTCGCTGCGGGTGATTTTAACAAAGACAATCGACCAGATCTCATCGTTATTAGCAATGACACTGCTGCCATAGATGTGTTGTTCGGTGTTTTTTTGGAGAGTTTTTTAGGTGAAACTAGATATTCAACTGGCAGGTGGCCATACTCTATTGCTGCTGGTGATTTCAACAATGACACACGACTGGATATCGTTACCGCCAATTATGGTAATGATGTTAGCATTCTCCTTGGATATGGTGATGGTACTTTTCAAAATCAAACTAGATATTTCACTGGCTATGCGGCATTCTCTGTCGCTGTTGGTGATTTTAACAATGACACTCGACTAGATATAGTTGTTGCCAATTATTATGGTAATGATGTTAGCATTTTCCTTGGATATGGTGACGGTACTTTTCAAAATCAAACTAGGTATCATATTGGCTCTATACCATACTCTGTTGCTGTTAGTGATTTCAACAACGACACTCGACTGGATATCGTTGTCGCCAATTATGGCAGTAATGATGTTAGTATTCTACTTGGATATGGTGATGGCACTTTTCAAACTGATACGAGATATTCAACAGGCTCTTTTCCAGGCTTTGTAGCTGTTGGTGATTTCAACAACGACACTCGACTGGATATCGTTGTCCCCAATACGCATACCGATGATATTAGCATTCTTCTTGGATATGGTGATGGCACTTTTCAAAACCAAATCAGATATTCAGCTGGTTCTTATCCACAATCTGTTGCTGTTGGTGATTTCAACAACGACACTCGACTGGATATCGTTACCACCAATTCTGGTAGCGATGATGTGAGTATTTTCCTTGGATATGGTGATGGCACTTTTCAAAATCAAATCAGATATTCAACTGGTTCTTATCCACTATATGTCGCTGTTGGTGATTTTAACAATGACACTCGACTGGATATCGTTGTCGCTAATGCGTATAGCAATGATGTTAGTATTCTCCTTGGATATGGTGATGGCACTTTTCAGAAAAATATGAAATATTCAGTTGGTTCTCAGCCATACGCTGTCGCTGTTGGTGATTTCAACAACGACACTCGACTGGATATGGTTGTCGCCAATTCTGATAGTAGTGATATTAGTGTATTACTTCAATATGATAAGGGAATTCTTCAAAACGAGAAGAGCTACGCATCGAGTGGTGGTTCTCAACTACGATGTGTTATGATTGCTGACATGGATAATGATACTAACTTGGATATCACCGTTGCTAATTACGCCACTAATAATGTTGGTGTCCTTCTCGGATATGGAAATGGCACTTTTTCAAGTCAAAGTATGCTCAAAATTGCCTCGAATTCTCTTCCGTCAACCATTACCATTGCTGATTTTAATGGTGATACGCAGCTTGATATTGCTGTACCCAATCGTGCCACTAAGCTTGTAGATATATTGCTTGGTAATGGAAAAGCAACATTTACTAGTCAAATAAACGCTGGAATTGGTTCACTTTTCGATGCATATGTGATCGCTCATGGCGATTTTAATAACGACAGACGATCGGAAATTGTTGTGGCATATGATGGTAGTGATAATTTAGACATCCTAGTTGCATACAATAATTTCTTTCTTCAAAACCGAATGACATTTTCAACTATCACTTTTCCAATCTCTATCGCTGTTGGTGATTTCAACAACGACACTCGACTGGATATGGTTACTGCCAATTATTTGAGCGATAGTGTTAGTATTTTCCTTGGATATGGTGATGGCACTTTTCAAAATGAAATCAGATATTCAACTGGCTCTTGGCCAATCTCTGTTGCGGTTGGTGATTTCAACAACGACACTCGACTGGATATCGTTGTCGCCAATCCGTACAGCAATGATATTAGCATTCTTCTTGGATATGGTGATGGTACTTTTCAAAATGAAATCAGGTACTCAATTGGCCCTTCTCCACAATCTGTCGCTGTTGGTGATTTCAACAACGACACTCGACTGGATATCGTTGCTGCCAATTATGGCAGTAATGATGTTAGTATTCTCCTTGGATATGGTAATGGCACTTTTCAAAATCAAATCAGATATTCAACTGGCTCTTCTCCACAATCTGTCGCTGTTGGTGATTTCAACAACGACACTCGACTGGATATCGTTGTTGCCAATTCTCGTAGCAATGATGTGAGTATTTTCCTTGGATACGGTGATGGTACTTTTCAAAGTCAAATCCGATATTCAACTGGCCCTTCTCCACAATCTGTCGCTGTTGGTGATTTCAACAACGACACTCGATTGGACATCGCTGTTGCCAATTATGGCAGTAATGATGTTAGTATTCTCCTTGGATATGGTAATGGCACTTTTCAAAATGAAATTAGATATTCAACTGGCTTTTCCCCAACGTCTATAGCTGTTGGTGATTTCAACAGCGATACTCGACTGGATATCGTTGTCATCAATTCTGGTAGCGATGATGTTAGTATTCTCATTGGATATGGTGATGGCACTTTTCAAAATGATACGAGATATTTAGCTGGCCGTCAGCCATCCTTTGTCGCCGTTAGTGATTTCAACAACGACACTCGACTGGATATCGTTGTCACCAATCCCTGGAGCAATGTCGTGGGTATTCTCCTTGGATCTGTTGATGTAATTTTTGTCAAACAAATAATACTGACATGTGACAATGATTCCCGACCACGATCATTCGTCATCGAGGATTTTAATAATGATGACTACATGGACATCATCGTCGCCAATCCAGGTACTCACAACATTGGTATCTTTCTTGGATATGGCAATATCTCGTTTTCGACTGCAACGACATTTTCCACTGGCACATATTCATCTCCCTGCTCTCTAGCCGTTGGTGATTTTAATGGTGATACTTATTTGGATGTTGTTGTCGCCAATTGTAATTCTAGCAATATCGGTATATTTCTCGGATATGGTAACGGTTCTTTTGGAAATCAAACAATGTATCCAACTGATTCTTATCCGTACTCTGTAGCTGTGGGTGATTTTGACAATGACTCCATACTCGATATCATCGTTGCTAATTATGACGTCAACACTGTACTTGTACTCCGCGGATATCATAATGGTACATTTGCAAACATGGTATTAGTTCAACTAGAATACAGATCTCATCCGTTCTCCGTTGTTGTTGGTGATTTTAACAATGATAGAAAGCTTGATTTTGCTGTAGCGAATAATGGTGCAGATAGTTTAGAAGTTTTCTTACAAACCTGTTAATTTTGTATTTCGAACCTTATTTTCTCTTCTCAACTGCTGCTTTTCAGTGATCAACAAAGTCGAAAATTAAAATAATATGCTTATAAAAACTAATTTGAAAAATCGTAGAGTTAATTTTGCCCACGCATTTCATGTTATTTTATCTGAAAATTAAACATTCTTCAGGGCTTCTCAATACAATTATAAGCATAAGATGCCTAATTCGAATTCGAATACAAATAGAAATACATAAAAAAAGCTATTTTATTGTAACAGCCAAAGATAAAGATAAACATTCTTTTATTTATAAATTTATAGATGACTACATGTATATAGCTCGACTTTGATTCTTATATGAATGTATAATTGAACATTGATATCATAGAGTTGTGTCACATATTTATTCACAATAAAAGCTTTCTCGTGAAAAAACCATTTCCATATGTTAAATAGTCATGAAATGGAATAAACAAATTGAAAACAACATGAGTAACGTTGCTATTTACCTGTATCATACTGTACTCTCTTTGTAATTTTGGTTGCATATCATTAAGAAAGAACGGAGTCAACATTTTCACATGGTCGAGAAAAATAAAACATGTCTTTGTAACTCAGAATAACTTCTGCATTCAACATATAACAATCTTGAAAACTAATCTGATATACGTTTTCTGTGTATACGACAGACAGATGAACAAATGTAAGAAAAGAATCCATTTTTGGATCTTTATACTCATGTTATGAAGGTAGTCACCTATTGTTTTAAATATATTTGTCTTGAAATCCAGAGCAAGCAATTCGCACGACCGAATTACGATAAATTATGGTAGGATCTAGCTTGGAACTATATTTCTTATAAACTCGTACCCTCAAACCGTGTCTTTTGAAAGATATAAATGCAAATGATATATGAAATTTAATACTTGTACATTGCATGCTATTATAATTACACATAACATTAGATACAAATAATAAATACATTCAGATCAGTTTTGTTTTCTTCGTTCATAATTATTAAGAAATATCATCTATCAAATAAATCATAAATATAACAAAATCGAAAGAAATTATTGAATGAATGTTTTAAAGAGACTTCAAAATAACAGAATAGATATGACTTTTGTAGTTAAATTTTCCACCTGATGCAATGTACTTTAATGATAATTTTGATTAATAGTTTTTAACATTGCAGAGTGTGTGATTTTTAATTCTTGTGTTAAGTAGAGGTTTTATAATTTAACTGCTCATTTTTATTTTCATACATTTTGATGGTCTACCAATAGAATTGAAATTACAAGTTGAATCAAAATTAAAATTATTAACAAAAATTTGTACCATTATTTATAAAACATAATAATAAATATTCTGTGACCGAGAAATTATTCCCTCGACTGTAAGGAGGGTCATCTGAAAAAAATTCGTTTGTTTGTCTGTCTGTATCGGGGTCACGGAGTCCAAATTTGAGTACAAATCGGGTTCAAAAGTAAAAAAACATCGATTTAAGAAGCCACTAATAGTGGTCAATGATGATGGAAAGTTTGTCTGACCCTAGATAATCGAAGTCGGAGAATTTGGAATTTGAGTATAAATCGGGTTCAGAGGTCAGAATAATATCGACTTTAGTAACTCCTAATAGATGACAAATGACAGTTGGAACTTAATGGTACTCTGGATAATCCAGATCGGCGAGTTTGAATTGATAGGTAGATATTCAAAATTTGGAACTGGTTATTGCTCATTAGAAGATTCGTATTTTGGAAAAACAGAGATTTTNCTATGATGTGATTATGTTAAATCCGATATGGCGTTTCCGACTCTATTGTTGTGTTTAGAAAACTAAAAGTAGTCCTTCTCAGATATCTATAATCATATAGACCTAGATATTCGGTAACTACCTATGCTTGAGTCGAAAAATGTGGCAGCTCGTGTCGGAAGTGGCGGACCGTAGGGACGTCGACGACCGACGCGGTGCTGCCCAATATGATGTATGGTGAAACTTTATCATATACATGTATATACGTATAGTCGATCGTTTTTAATTAAAATTTTTATATGCGCGCACACTAACACATTCAGTCGAAGGTCAAGTGAATCGACTCTCGATGAACGTTACTTGTGACTAATGAAGAAAGTAATGGTAAAGAATGTAATTGTTCGAGAAACTTTTCTAAATATTTCCCTTCAATTGTCACATTCAGTGCTTCAATTTGAGTGAATTCAGGGAGTTTTTCATGTGTAGGAAAAATAATTTCATGCATAAATTCATTGGAAATATAAATTGAACGAATTCGATGTTTATTTGGTTCAATTATCGTTTCATTATAACGTTTCAAAACTTGCTTTGACATTGACGAAAGATGAATTGCGATGGGAAAATTTGAATCATTATTAATAAGTTTAGAAAATCGACGATTCAAATTTGAAAAAGCCGTATGAATATTTAAATAATCAAAATATCGAAATATTTTGTAAATTAATTCATTGGGCAAATGTTCGAAACACGATATCATTTTTTCCTCCATATTATCACGATTGAGATAGAATAATCGAAATTACTCATTTTATATGGAAAAAAAAAACTTGATGATGCAATCACTATTTTCTGACTAATCATGCGTGCCGAATAATCATTTATAACGCGGATAACAGTCTATGAAAATATCGTTATTGGACATATGAGATGGGAAAAATGATTAATGAAAGTGAATAATATTCGAAGTCATTTTTTTCGTTCTATGTCAGTTCTTTTGCGTTCGATCTAAACTATCTGTACACCATTTTATTAGTTTAATTTTGTAAAAACAATAGCAAAATAAATAAAAATATACAATTTTATCTTGAGTTTGAATTAAATCCAAACACAACGAAAGAAATAAAATTTTTACTGAACTAGAAAATCTATTGGCTTTATTAGATTTTTAAAATGGGAAGGGGGAGAGGTCACAGACGAAGTCTTTCAAATGATTAAACAAATCCCTAATATTTTTTTTCGTTTTTTGTGTCTATAGTTTCACAGTATAAAAATATAATAATACGAAAACATACAAAAACTGCTCTACTTTCCCCTTTCATTTATTGTTTTTGCTTCAATGATATCGGATCATTTTTATCAAGTGCAAAAGCTAAAGGCAAGTGCGAAGAAGAAGAAGATTACTCCATGTAACTTCGACACAATCAAAGTCGCGAAACTTCATAAACCCCAAGATCTGCTATCATCATCGGCATCAGCAAAAGATACACTAATAAATTCAAAATCAAGTGACACAACAACAACAAAAGCTCGAAGTCCATGCCCACCGGTACAATATAAAACAATAAAGAAAGATGAAGATCTTGAAGAAAATTCGAAAAGGAAACACAAAAGAAGAGGAGGGTATGTGTCTTATCTGAAAGAATTTCATACTTTCTATTGAATAGTTTTAGACTTTGCTGCTATTTGGACGGTTGTTGTTGGTGGACATTGTGCGCATGCGCAACTATTTCTGTTCTTTTAGGTGCACTTATAGCACTCATTATTCTACTCATATTAGCACTGAATAAACAAATGACATCAACAACAACATCATCAACATCAACGACATCAACGACATCAACGACAACAACATCGACAACAACAGCATCAACAACGACTACATCGACAACAACAGCATCAACAACGACTACATCGACAACAACAACTGCAACATCGACATCAGCAACGTCGACAACAACAACAACCAGAACAACAACAACAACAACATCATCGGCAACGACGACGACAACAACGACAATAACAACAACATCCTCAATAACGACGACGACAAAAACAACAGCAACGACAACCACAGCAACAACAACGACGACAGCGACAACAACAACTACATCAACAACTACTACTACAACAACGACAACGACAACAACCACACTTTCAGGTGTATACACTTTTCCATATGTAGATGATGCTATAACCGGACTGTGGAATACTGTTGCTGGTGGTAACAGTGCACTAGCAAAACCTGGTACTGGCGTTGGCTGTTATGCAGTAAGTCAATATCCTGAACGTGCATTTGATAGATCAAGTACTCCATATGTAAATTATGGTGATTGTGGATCTGAAGTTTCATCATTAACTTGTGGTATCAATACTGGCATGCATTTCACATTTCGAGTTGGATCATATAGATTTATATATTTTCTGTTTCGTGCCAGTTACACTTCACCTGAATCTGATCCATTGACGATTACTATCGAAGGCAGTAATCAACAACATTCCGGACTATTTTATAATGCAAATTGGACTTTAGTCTATAATGGTTCAACTGGTCTAGATGTTAATCCAGGACGAAGTAAATGGGGTCCAAGCATAAATCTTCCTGTCACTAATGTTTCTTATAGAAGTTATCGTATTCTTGCGACTTCAAAACGTAATATCTCAAATTCCGTTCAATTTGATGACATAATTTTCTATGGTAATTAATATACCGTCGATATTATATGACTGATTTTATTTTATATTCGCAAAATTGTCTTCAATATCTTTTCTGTATGCATCAATAAACTTCTGTTTCATGTCCTTTTCAATTAAAAAAGCAACTTCAGCTCCATTTCGATCTCGTGGTAACCATTGTGTACCATCATAAACAGGATTTAGACGAAATACTCGAAAATAGCATGGACCTGTCCAAGCTGTATACAGCCGACATTTGTCTGTGTGACCGAAATCAACGAGACTAGCCCAATCGTATCTATAATTCGAATTGATCACGACTTCATTTGGAAATTGTTCCCAATTGGCGAGTAGATTTTCTCGTACGATTTTTCTCATTAATCCATCAGCCGTAGCGAGCCAAGGTTCCAAAAATTTAGGATCTCGTGCTCGATGAATAGAATGACGAATTGTTGTAGCGATGCTCGATAAAGATAATGGATCATCGAAATTTTCAGATAGCATCATAAAAATAGCATTTGAAACAAGACCAACAGGAGCAATTGAATCAGAAACACCACGAAAATTCATAACTGTATTTGCACGTAGAATACGACGTTGCTCATCATTTTGATAGCAGTGATTGTTGAGCGTAAGAATTAAATAGGCTGATAATGAATCTTGAATGGTGACTTTGCTACCACCGGCCAATTCACGTAATTTAGCTAGTTGATTACTCGAGAACCGAACTGATAGTTGATCATGTGTATTTTGCCAACTACTATAAACTTGAAACATTTCTTCGAGTGGTTTAGCATCGTTTAGATGTTTCATAATAGGTAGAAGAGATTTATCTGTTTCATTTTCTCGCCAAAGACGTCGTTCGAATACAGGCAATGGTTCGATTGGTTCTAAGTTTTGATAGAAACACGATATCGTATTTAAAAAATTTAGAAAAGCCATTGCATCGCCTAAGATATGTGCCCAACTGACTCCTAAAATCCATTCTCCACTTTGTACTAAACGAGTGAGTTTCAAACGAACAAGAGGTTCATCTGCCGAACCTCGATACAATTTAATAATATCGACTCCATCGATAAATGTTTCAAGTCGATTGTTATGTAGTTCTGAAACAAGATTTAAATCAATAGGCCAAGTAGATAGCGTTGTATTCTCAACGAAAGTAACTGGTATTTCATTGTCAGACATTTCAATCACGTAATGTTCGTCATCGAGTACAAGAAAACGACCGGCAATAAGAGGCCACGTCGATAAAGTACGACTCAATGCATATTTGAATCGACNGAGATCTANTTCAGATGGATAAACGAAAGCTTGATCGGTACGAGCGAATAGCCAGAGATCAATACCAGCGAGTTCTATCCGACGATCATTACCCGTTGGTGACGATGCAGAAATAAACCAACATGCCATAATAGCTAAGTTAAGTGTTTCTTGTTTTTGTGTTATTTAGCAAGCTTGTCGTTTATATCACAATAAAAATGTAAGGACAAAAAAGAACAAGTAAATATTTACTCAGTATGAATAATCTTATATATACAANATTAAAAAAACTGNTTATGAATCATATACTGATTTTTTGCATGNGTTTTCCTTATCATAGTATTCATATATTCTCAGTATTTTGAAACAAGCGTATGAAGTTNCCACGACGAAATGGAAGCATGTGCAGTATTTATATTACTGCGTCATATTTTAGTAGAGAAATGATACTTCAATTCACAGAACTCAACAATAATTTTCAANCAACAATTGACGATATCCATTACGGAATCAATCAATGGTTTGTTGAGGGAANTCTTATNCAAGAAATGTACCTATATTACTNGTGTTCAACTGATGATGCATGATTTTGAAGATACATGTCAGACNAATTACACATGTGAGCTTATTTTATTTGATGGTAGAATTTTTCCGAAGTGTCTAGAACAAACAGGCGTTCAATTGATTGTTCAAACAATAATATACGCCAACATATCTGNAGAAGGCTTAGCAATCAAACTCTTTTTCAAATACANGATCTTGTTGTCAAATATTACGATATCTCANCACTACGTCGAGCATTAACTGCTAGCCCATCAACTACCANTACAAGCACTCTTACTACTCATTCAGTCAACGCTAATCAAACAACGAATTGCTCGTCGGTATTTCAAATTTCAATTCACATTTTGCTTTTCATTATTTTTTTTGCAAACTTATAAATAAAATTTGCTAATGCTAATGTAGTTTTAATAGTTTTTATCATTAAAGACCTATTCACATAATATACATATAAGAGTATATGATTCATGGATGACATTGATAAAAATATTTCTGGTTTTTTCCTTTCTATTCTCATATAATTGGTTGTAGATGCCAACGAAAGATGTATGACTAAAAATATACATACATATACACATATATTTTTTCTTCTTCTNTTCCTCCTAAAATGTACACGTGGTATAGGTCTATCTGACACAAGAATATCGTCTGTGCATTACTGAAAATGAATACAAATATGCAAACATTTAGTAATAATCTTGAAATGTTCAGTCTTGTTTGGCTCGCTACCAATGATGATCTAAAAGACAGTCGGGATACGCAAGAAAAATTACGTTGTATTATCAATCAATTAAGAATATTCGAACATCCACAAGAATTTCAATACTATATCGAACAAAAAACGAAAGAAAATCTCTTAGTACTGATTATAAATGGACAATTGGGTCGATCAATCATTGACATAATTCATCGACAGTCCCATGTTCTATCAATTTATGTTTATAGCATTGATACGAATGAGAATCAACAATGGACTTCTCAATTTCGAAAAGTAAACACATTTAGTTTGCTTTGTTTTTTTTCATATTGATGTAATACGTAGATAAAAGCACTTGACAAGGAAATTCACGAACTCATCGATAAAATTAAAGAAGATTATAAAAGTTTGACACGAATTAAAGAACCGTTATCCATCAATATGTTCACTATCGGTAAATCGACAACAGGCATCAATGGTCGATTTGTTTTCTCACAAGTTTTAATTGATTGTCTCTTACGAATGGAATCAAATCAAGACGATATTGATGAGCTTATTTTGTTTTTAAAAACAAGATACGAAGGTAATTATAATGAATTGAGAAATATTGATGAATTTCGAGGGATATATTCGTCGGACAAAGCATTGGAATTGTATACTTATGAATCATTTTACTATCGAACTTTAAATCAAGCTCTACGTTGTCAAAATTTTGACATGATGTTTTTATATCGTTCATTTATTACCGATATTTATCGTCAATTACGTTCTATACAATATCAATCGAACGATCCATTATGTGTCTATCGAGGNCAATTAATGACAACGGTTGAACTTGAAGAACTCAAACAACATATTGGTCAATATATATCTATAAATTCATTTCTATCTACAACAAAAGACCGTACAGTAGCTGCTTGTTTTTCTGGCAATAGCAATCAACAAAATCATATGGAACAAGTATTCTTCGAAATAAATGCTGATCCGAAAGTGGCCGTTTCACAACCATTCGCAGATATTTCAGCCATTAGTAGATTTCCAGATGAATCCGAAGTTTTATTCATGATCGGCTCGATTTTTCGTCTCAATGGAATCAGTTATGATTCAAATCAAACATGGGCCATTCAAATGACAATGTGTAGTGATGATGAACATGATTTCAAGGATGTTCTTGCACATATGAAAAAAGAAAATGGCGATGGTGTGACAAATGCTCGAACATTCGGAAAGATCTTATGGCAAATGGGCAAACTTGATCTAGCTGAAAAATATTTCGAACGTTTCCTTGTAAAACTTCCACCAAATGGTTCACGTTCACTCACTCGTAATGTCTATCAAGATCTTGCTCAAATCACTTCACAACGAGGTCATTTCGACATTAGTATGAAATGGCGTCAAAAATTGCTCACAATTAAGCGATATCAACATAAATCTCTCAAAATTAAGCGATGTCAACATAAATCCAATGATAATACGTCTCAAATGACTATGTTTCCTAATGTTAAATGGATATCTGATGGTGTAACTGTTGCCGGTGGAAACAAAAAAGGCAATGGACTCAATCAATTATTTTATCCATGGGGTTTAACTATTGATGATAATCAAACTATTTATGTAGCTGATTGTGTCAATGATCGTATTATGGAATGGACACTAAATGCAACTGATGGTCGAATAGTTGCTGGAGGAAATGANGAAGGANCTGAAACGAATCAAATGGATGGTCCACGAGCTGTGATTGTTGATAAACGAACAGATAGTNTCATTATTTGTGATTCAAGAAATCGTCGAATAGTACGTTGGCCTCGACAAGGTGGTACAACTGGNGAAGTACTTATCTCGAATACATATTGTTTCGATGTAGCAATGGATAGCGATGGATTTATTTATGTTTGTGATGTTGAACGTGATGAAGTCAAACGATGGAAAATAGGCGATCAAATGGGAACAATTGTTGCAGGTGGAAATGGAAAGGGCAATCGTCTCGATCAACTTCATTCGCCGTCGTATATCTTTGTCGATCACGANCATTCAGTTTATGTATCCGATTCGAATAATCATCGTATAATGAAATGGAAAAAAGACGCTTTCGAAGGTATTGTTGTTGCTGGTGATAACGGNCCAGGCAATTCCGTTATGCAATTACATAATCCTCAAGGAATAGTCGTTGATCCAAATGGAGTTATCTATATTGCTGACTATCGTAATGATCGAATAATGTATTGGCCNAAAGGAGCTTCACAAGGAAGTGTTGCAATTGGTGTACATGGTCAAGGAAATCAAGCGAATCAACTAAATCGACCACGAGGATTATGTCTCGACAAATCTGGTAATCTATATGTGATCGATCATTGGAATCATAGAGTACAACGATTTTCTTGTGATATTCCTTCCGATTTTATTTGATGAAGAAAAACAACAAGTCTATTTTTTGAAATTCTATGTTTACTGTTTTTTGTTACG
>JGI26530J50255_1000620_pt1 | contig 31987 bp, 26 predicted proteins | sample ThiBiot_500_plan_2_FD_50255 | JGI IMG/M metagenome (IMG submission 50255) | reverse complement strand
GTTCCTTTACGTTGATTCTGTTGACCCGATTCTCCTGTTGTTTGTGCATTGAGGCTCATTTGATCGGTTCCTTTACGTTGATTTTGCTGACCCGATTCTCCTGTTGTTTGTGTATTGAAGTTTGTTTGATCGGTTCCTTTACGTTGATTCTGNTGACTCGATTCTCCTGTTGTTTGTGTATTGAAGTTTGTTTGATCGGTTCCTTTACGTTGATTCTGTTGACNCGATTCTCCTGTTGTTTGTGCATTAGAGCTTGTTTGATCGGTTCCTTTACGTTGATTTTGCTGACCCGATTCTCCCGTTATTTGTGCATTGAGGCTTGTTTGACTGGATCCTGCTGGTACATTGAGAGCTGCTTGACCGGGGTCACTTGTTGTTTGTGCATTGAGGCTCATTTGATCGGTTCCTTTACGTTGATTTTGCTGACTCGATTCTCCTGTTGTTTGTGCGTTGGAGCTTGTTTGATCAGTTCCTTTACGTTGATTCTGTTGACTCGATTCTCCTGTTGTTTGTGCATTGAGGCTCGTTTGATCGGTTCCTTTACGTTGATTTTGTTGACCCGATCCTCCTGCTGTTTGTGCATTGAGGCCTGTTTGACTAGATCCTGCTGTTGTTGTTGGTACATTAAGAGCTGCTTGACCGAGTCCTGCTGTTGTTGTTGGTACATTAAGAGCTGCTTGAGTGGGTCCTGCTGTTGTTTGCAGTTGATCAAATGCTTGATTTTGCTGCTGTTGTGTAACTTCAGTAACTGATTGGATTGTGTTTTGATTTTGTTGGCTTGCGGGTGCCGGATTAGCTGTTGTGGGGTTTACGTTGGCGCCCAAGTTGCTAGCTGTTGACGCTGGTTGAGCTGATCCTCTAGCGTTACCCGAGTTCCGACCACCACCACCACCACCACCGTTTTGTCGTTTCAATCGACGACGCGTATCCTGGTGTACTGCATGTGGTGCATTGTTGTTGAAATCATCATCGGCTGTTTGTTGTTCCGGTTGCTCATTCTCATGGTTGGTTTCAAAGGTGAGTGGACCGAATTTTTTAATCGTTTCATCAACCGTCTTCTTAATTGATTCTAATGATGGAAATAAAAGAAATATTGATACATTTTATGTGAATATGAGACTGATAATCTTACTTGAATTGGTTTGATGATTGTGTATTACTGCTATTAATAGCAGAATGAATAGTATCTTTAAAATAGAATAAAATTGAAAGATGAACAATAGAATCAATAATAACTCGCTTTAATTCGTGTATACATAGAATATGATTGCGACTGTAAGTGCTTTTGGTTCTGCCTGAATTGAATATTTGAGCTTGAATTTATAGGGTACACTTTCGTGATGCGATTTTGCTTATCTGTCCTTCATCGCCTACAGTTGTTTCTAAAAATTTCATATTTAGTTACATAGTTAACTGATAATCTTTGTTATTATATGTGATTTTATTTTTTTCGACATTCTTCGTTCTCTACGTGAGACCTACTGTTTATTTATTTATTTATTTTAAAAAAAGGTACAGGTCATTTCGTTCGTTTTTCATTGAATGGAAAAAAAATATGATAAGATATCCATAAGAATACTGCAACACATAACCATCTCAAAATCAATCGTCGATTGGGTCGAAATTTATCATATCTAACAAAAAGATTTATAATCCAAATGAATGCAATTAAATCCGATAGAATTATATTAATATTTCTGCCTAATCGTTCGATATTCAATTCGCCTGCTGCCAATATTATATGTAGGCACGATATTGTCAATAAAAGATAAATCGATGTAATCGATAAATTATATTGATTTCTACTCATTAAACATTGATAAAATAAATAGCTGGCAATGAGTTCTGTAAATGAAAAATAAATTTGTGATTTTAACATTCGATTATAATCGAAATCATTGAGATAATTGATTAATGACCAGACACCATAAAAATGTGAATAAATCGATGGAATAAATAGAAAAAAATTCCATGATCGTTTACAGAAAAAATTTACAAGTGTACGTCGTAAAAGTTCACCATAGAAAAGAATAATGATTAAAATGATAATCATAGATTTTTCATAATTGAAATAAAATATTTTATAGCCACCACGTGAATGTAAACCTCGATAAAATCCATCCCAACAGTCACATGTACAACTTGTTTTATTTACAGAATAATAAACATTTTGTAAATGATAACCAGTTACATTCGTTGATGTCACAAGACCAATCGATAGAATTAAACAAGTAACAATAACCGAAATCAAATAGAACAGAATGGATTGGATTTCCGATGAAATCGAAGTATTTTCATCGGATGTAGAGAACATTTCGTATTTTAAATTCATCATATTCTCATTTGAATCATATAACTTTTTTTTCCTTCTCTCTTTCGGTCGACAATTGCCACATAGAAGTTCAGTTTATATAACATACGACAAGCAAATGGTTGATTGAAAAATAAATGAGTTTTTTCTACGAGACATGCGTGATTCTTTTTTTTTTATTTATTCAAAGGAGAGAACAAGAAAAGAACAGAAAAAAAGGCGCAAAAGAGAGAGAGAGAGAGAAAAGAAGAGAACTGAATATGAAATATGATTTTGAATGAACTAGAATTTGATTGGAGAGAACTGTTATTTTAATAACCAGCTTTTGGACCAGAGTTTGTTTTTGGAAATGAACTGAATTGTGTTTGAACACCTCCATTGAAACCACCGGTTGCTTTATTCGGTGGTGGAATACCAGGACCAGTAACTAGCAAAGACGAAACAATTGAATTAAATCAGAAAATAAGAGAATCATTTTACCTGCGCCGGGTGAAACTAATGGAGCAACATTGACAGCTGGTGGCGGTGGAACACCACTGCTAACTAAACTGCAATAGCCTGATGCGATAAGTTGAGCTATTGAAAACATTTGTCCGTACATGTTGATAACTGGAGGAATAATGTAAACTATAAAAAAAAAAACGATGAAATGAATGAAACAGAGAAAATGATTATTTTTACGTCCTCCTGTTGGTGAAAAGATGATGGTTTGTTTGGTGAGTTTATCGGCAAAGATAGGTAACCAAGGAAGAAAACTAATAAGTGGTGGAAGACGTGCTAAATAAGGCCAAAAAAACAACGGAATAATGAGTCTTCGTTTAAAATCAAATCACTTACGAAAATGTCCTTTTTTGAAACGATGAACTGGAAAGATAATTCGTTTTGGTTTTTTAGATTTTCCACTGTAAGATGGTTCACGGAAATAGATATTCATGTTTCCATACTCATCTGGTTCTCGTTTCTATATCAAAATCAAAAGTAAATAATAACAAATTCAAATAAATCTTATTTCTTACTTGTCTCGATGGTGCATATTTCGATGAACCATAATCATAACCATCATCATCATCATCTCTGTACGAATTTTTACCATATCCGTAATCATCATCATTTTTGTACGAATTTTTACCATATCCATCGTCATCATCATTATATCGTTGGTTGCCATATCCAGAATTTTTTTTATATCCTGAACTTGGAACAACATAATTTTCTTCATAATCCCAACCGGGTGTCGCTGTTACGTCTTCTTCTTCTTCTTCTTCTTGATAACGTATTCCCGCAAATCCTAAAATTTTAGATGCATTCGAAAACAAAATGAAACATTTGAATTGAATTATTGCTCACCTGTACCACAGAACATGACGACGATCAGTAACGAAAGACAAGTCTAAATGAGAAGAAATATGTGCAGAAAAAAAAAAACAACAAGTATCAACTCACTCGTAGATGCATTGTTTTTAACAATTGTGATAGTTGCAGTGAAAACGTTGATTAACAATGCGCTTTTATAATCCATAATCTCGTGAGAATATTTAGAAGGCATGTCAGTTATTAACTCCTACATCATACATATTTTCCATATTTCAAAAAAAAATTTCTTCTTGATAACATTCGTTGGTATTTGTTATTATTTTTTTATCATCATCATCGATAAAAAAAAAGAATAGTTTTTAAATGTTAGTGAAAGATTAGTTTAAGTCGGTTGATAAATAACAAAACTCATTTGACATAAGAATCAGTAATGACAAAGACGTTGAATTGGATTTTATTTTGCATAGTTCTCATTGAAAATTTTTCGACAATCAACTCTGGTGAATGTCCGTCCGATGAAATTCTTTTTCCTTGTTCATGCGTATTAACTATTCCATCGCATAGCTATTTTTTATACAATGATTACAATCCAGAATCAATTTATATCGAACAACGATCGATTATTTGCGAAAATATACACAATTCATCGTTTGATCTTTCGCGTATTTTCGAAAATTTAAGTTCATTTTTAAATTTCAATGATACCAATTTCGATAGTTTTCTTTTATTTAATACGACAATTGAATATCTACCTGAGAATATCTTTCGAAATCTTACATTTAAAGCTTTAATGTTTCAAGATAATTATTTGTTAACAACCATTGATTTAAATGCATTCGATTCAATTAAAGATTTCGTTGAAGTCTTCGAAACATTCAATACGAATCTATCGGATAGTGATCGATTATTTTCAATTTTAAAAACATTTTCTCATCTACGCCGACTTAGTATGCATAATGATAAAATTACATTCATTCCTGACTATGCATTTAATCAAACGAATCTAACAGAAATACTTTTCGGTTTAGAAACAAAACGAACATCACAACCAATTGAAACTATTGGTCAATATGCATTTTATAATTTACCAAATTTAAAACTCTTACGTATTCATTCGTCGTCTTTAAAAACAATTTCGAAATATGCATTTGCACAACGAGCACGATCACAATTCAATTCATCATTTTTACATATCTATCTTGCCGGTGAAAATCTTCAATCGAACAGTTTTTCATTGACATCATTGAGTCGTTTTCGTACTCGACCAGTTGCATTACATTTCTATTTTACCAATTTAACATATCTCGATGAAATGATTTTTCAACCATTTCTTGAAACTCATCCATTATCAATTATTGACATTAACTTTACTAATCTTCGTTTACTATGTGACTGTCAATCGGCTTGGATACAACGTGATTATTTGACAACAATCGACAAATTAGAAAATCGAATTCATGGTTATAGATGCTGGACAAGAGATTTTTCGAATTGTACATCAAATAAATAAATAATAAAGAATACGCAGATGCGCGCACGTAAAGCTTTTTCTTTGCATATACAAATACCATTCTTGTTGTTTTTCTTTTGCCTATTCTCTCTTGCTTTCCTAATAATACAACTTTTCCTTTCTTTTTCTTTTATCCATAAGTAAGCACATTTGTACTAATGGTACTTATACATCTTACTTTTTTTCTTCCTCTTTCCTCTTCTTCGGTATCCTCTGTGTATAACGCACAGAAGGAGAAAAAAAATATAGCTATGCGTCTTGTTGTTTTGTCATTGATACATAAAAAGAATTGTCCTATACAATGAGTCGATATAAATCATCGAATAGTTCAATAAAAAGTCATCTATCAACGACAAGTTTACCAAAAGAAGAAGTTAACATTGTTCTACTTGGCAAACAAAATGTTGGCAAATCAGCATTAGTTGTTAAATATCTAACAAAACGTTTTATTCGAGAATATGATCCATTTCTTGGTAAGAATATATTCAATCGTTTACTATTGGTTGGAATTTTGAGTTATGCTATTTAGAAGATACTTATTGGAAACCTGATCTTGTTGATCAACAAGAAGTTCTTGTTAAAGTCATGGACACATACGGCAAAGTTTGTACAAAAAAAAACAATCGACTCAAATTTTTTTTTCTCATTAGGATGATAAACGTTTGCCGTATTATTTAAAATGGGCTGATGCTGTTATTATTACCTATAGTATTATTCAACAGGATAGTTTCGAAATGGCTCTTGCTTATTTAGATGCTATAAATGTTTATTCGAAAAATTTATCGTTTTCAAATAATTCACTTGTTATTATTTTACTTGGAAATAAATTAGATCTCGAACGAATACGGTATGCAAACTCAAGAGAATTACAAACAATAATATTTTCTTTTTCTAGAGTGATTCCGAAATCTGAAGGTGAATCAATAGCAGCCAAATTTCAATGTGGTTTCTGTGAAACAACAGCAGCCGATGATTATGAATATGTTCAACAATTATTTCATCGAACTGTACGTGAAGTTCGAAAAGAACGTGAACGTACAGTTGCATCGAATACTATCGATGAAGAACAAACACATGTCAATATACCATCACCATCATCATCTGTCTCATCGAATTCATCATCGATTGAAAACGAAAAAATCTCATCATCGAATATACCTCTTCCACCGCCTATACCAGCAACGTTAGCACATAAAGCAGCGCATGTTGCTAAAACAATTAAACAACCTGATATATCAACACAAACGATATCAACATCGCCAACTAAAACATCACAACAGCCGACAGTTACGACTGCTAAACGAACACCATCGAAATCATCTGTATTTTCAAAAATATTCAAATAAAAAAAAAGCACACACACACTCACTCACTTATTTCATACACTGTAATCTGTCCGATAGATGTCATTTTGCTTCGCTCAATGATTGGTACAGAACAATCATAAACTGGGTCAGGAGTGGTAGTTGTATTGTTGTAATACTACTTACTTATTCACTGAATCCGATCAACATAGCTAGTAGTCAAAAAAAGAAAAATGTTCGATCCTAAATTATTGTTTAGTATTAGTGCAGTATTACTTTTAACTTATTATGATCTTAATCGAGTATATCATAGTAATAAAAATTCAACGAATGATGAGGATGATAATTCATCTTCAATCGATACGCCACCACCACCACCCAAATTAAAACTTCAAACGGCATCGACAATTAAAATTCAATATTGCTTTAGTTGTGGTTATCAAAATCTGTTCAAACAATTTTCTGAATTAGTTCAAAAGAATTATCCATTAATGGGCATCGTCGGAGAAAATTACTCTCCGGGACCATTGAAAGCTGCATTAGCTAAAAGTTTATCAATGATTAAAATGGCTCTTCTTGTTTGTCTTCTTTTCGGACAAAATCCATTCGTATTCCTACGTATGCCAACGCCAAGAATCTATCTTTGGGCATTACAAAATCGAATGTATGCTTGTCTGATGATATTTTTTATTTCAAATTCACTCGAATCATATTTAATCTCAACGGGTGCGTTTGAGATATCTGTCAATGATGTACCATTATGGTCAAAACTTCAAACAGGACGTATTCCATCAGCAAATGAATTTGTACAAATGCTTCAACCGTTCGTTGCAAATATTAATAATCAATAGATCAACTCTGTTCATACTGTTCACCTCTTTGTTTCTTTCTTTTTTTTTTTCTTACAGAGAATAAAAAAAATAAGAAGAAGAAAACTACTCAAGTAGATGTCGCGTAAAATAATAACAAAAAGCCTCTAAAAAGTTTCCTCTTCTCTTAAAATGTCTTCACGTTCACTCATTTCATCAATGGCAACAACTGTTGTGAGTCAGGCCTTTCACTGGATCGATATTCTAGAAAAAGAATTCGATAAAGCTTTCGTCGATTTGGATATGCTTATTAATGAAAATGATTTCGATCAATATGAAGTTGCCGATGATTTACGAGCTAAAATGAATACAATGAATTCATGTTTTGCTCAACTTGTTCATAAAACACAAACAATCTCACAGATGAATGCTAAATTAGAGGTTCGTTATCTATTAACAACAACATTTTATTTTATTTTTTCGATTTTCAATAGGCTAAAGTTATCGATCTGCAAAGTGAATTACTCGGAACTAAAGCTGATCGAAAAAGTTTAGACGAAAGCATGCAAACGATTCTTACTCAATTGCATACAGCGCGATTAGAATGTGAAATGTTGAAAAATGAAGATATTCACGATGCTGATTTAATTCGACAGAAATTAGTATGATGAAATTTCAAATGAAAAAAATAATCAAATCTTTTTTGTTTTGTTATTCTCCAGGAAGAACAAATTTGTAAACAACGAGAAGAATTCAAACAGAATCTTATGAGTGACATTCAAGCGCGTGAATATGAGAAAGAAAATGAAAAATTAAAAAATGAAAATATCGATCTTCAATCGGAAATCTATGGTCTTCGTTTGACAACGAAATATCTCGATAAGGAATTAGCTGGACGAATTCAACAAATTCAATTATTAAATCGAGATACTCGAGATAGTACATATGAAAATCTTTGGAATCAATTAGAATCAGAAATACATTTAAATCGACATAAAACTGTCATACGAGCCTGTCGAGGAAAAGAAATTCTCAATAAAGATTTAGCCATTCCGCCCGGACACGTAACTTGATAATTGAATTTTAGAGAGGAAAAAAGAGCTTATTTCTTCTTTTCTTTTGTTTGTTATAAATAGGATCCAAAAAAGCATCAAGGTGTAGGAGAAATGCGTACAGTTAGATTACATAAACAAGCCAAAGAACCATTAGGTATTTCGATAACAGGTGGCAAAGAACATGGCCTACCAATTTTAATATCGGAAATTTCAAAGAATGGTCTTGCTTATCAATCAGGTCAATTGTTTGTTGGTGATTCAATTTTATCTGTGAATAAATATGATCTACGAAATGTTAAACATGCTGACGCAGTGAAAATACTTTCAACGGTGGTATGATTTTTGTTCAAAAAATTGATTAATAAAACTAAATTCTCTTTTTTATAGAAAGGTGATATAACATTAGCAGTTGTTTACGTTGCGCCTGATGACAGTGATGAAGAAGAATTAATTAATTGTGAACCAACAAGCCATTTGAAATATCAATTTTTTGATTATCAATCGATTAAAAATATGAAAATTTAATGACGAATACATTTATTTCTTCTTGTTGTAAAAAATTCTTCTCATATTTATTTACAATTTCAATAAACAGACTAAAAACAACGAGGGAACGAGAAGCAAAGAGACCCAGACATAGTCTCTATCTTTTCCTCGTCTATCAATATACGATTAAGCAAACAGAAGAAAATAACATACGCATATGGATTATATTAAACTTTGATCATGACTTTTATATGGATATGTGAAGCAGAAAACAACAAATGAATTCTTTTCGGATCTTTTTTTTGATTGATGAAGGTCATCATGAAACAATTTATGTACAGACTCGAGTTTTTGAAAAACGAGTTTGATATTAATCAAAAAGAATCCTAATTGGCGACTGATTGACTTTGTCTCTCTTTTTTTTGTATACTACTCAAATTATTAGTGTCATAGATTTGTCTATTTCCAATCAATATCTTTAATATGAAAGATTGCTGTTTTATTGATAGAACTGATCAACAAATAGAAGAAAAAATAAGAATTGTATGTACTGGATTAACTACACTGCGGTATTTTTTTTTCCTTTGCAGACTATCCCTTTCGTCAATGACTGATGATCATGATCGCCAAGAAAAAAAAACGAAGACAAAAGAGCATTACTTTGACGGAATACTCGAGTAATTGGTGTTCTATATGTTCTTCATCGTGCCTAATCGCATTCTATCATCTGATAAGAACATGCATGTGTGTGTGTGTGTGTGTGTGTGCTAAACATCCTCGACTTCAGGCATCGATATCGACGATATATTTGTATATATATATATCTACCTGTAATCATATCGCTTGTAAGCTTTGTATATACACAACGAAGAAAATCTGTTCGAAACAAAGACAAATGTCGTTGTTATTACTGTCAATGCCAATTGTTGATAACATTTTCTTGGATACAAGATCAGCATGAGATAGGGATAAAAAGATGCACGAATACACACAAACACATTTATATATATATATATGTATATTGAGGGAGACTCGATTCAGATAATAATCAGACAGCAAAAAAAGAAAGAGAATTCCTTGTCCTTTTATAAGTTTAGATTAAAATACTTTTGATAATAAAAATTCCTAGGAATATTTTTTTTCAAATCTAATCTTATCTGGTTTCTTCTTTTAGAGTAACGACGTGTGTGGGTGTTCTATTCTCTTTCTTTCTCTGTCTGTTTGTCTACTATCAATGGATGATGCGAAACAGTCAAATACACTTCAATCAAAAACTCGATCATCATTTAAAAAGAGAAAACGTAAGAGACAATCAATACGACGTATATGGTCTCGAGATTTATCTTCACTAGCAACGAATACATTACGAATGGTCATAGCAACATTACAAATTAGTTCACTGATGAATTCAAATTCAACGAATAACGATGACGATGATGATGATGAGGGTGATGATATATCATTCAATAGTCAACAAATACTTGCACACATTCCAGATATTGTTTTAAATAATTTAAATAATTTAATTGATTCAAATGGCAATACACGAATTCCAAATGAACATACATATCAACATACAACATTACTGTTTCTTGATGTATCAGGTTTTACAGTATTAACTGAACAATATTCAAACGATGCACATTTAGGCATCGATCAATTAACACATACATTGAACACGTATTTCGATCGACTTGTATCGAGTATTTTATTACATTATGGTGATATATATAAATTTGCAGGTGATGCTATACTTGCTCTATGGACGAATGAACAAACAGGACCTGAACAAGCATTAAAATGTGCAATTAATCTTCAAGAAAAATTCGGAACCTATCAAACTGATATTGGCGTTGTACTTCGTTTGAAAATTGCACTTGCTTACGGTTGTGTTCAAGCATTATTCATTGGCACCGATGAATTTAAACATTATATTTTAACAGGTGATTGTGTTAAACATGTGAATATATGTGAACAATTGTGTGTAGCTGGTGATATTATTCTAACGAAATCGGTTTATGATCGTGTTCGAACAAGTTCATATTGTTGTGAATTTCGTCCGATCGACGATGGTGAACATATTGCAGTTAAATATCTCGAATCAATTGATAATCATATTAGTGGTGATGATGACGATGATGAACGAGAACGAATTCAATTAAATGAACGATTAACAAATTCAAATTTCGATCTATTGAATGAAAATCATCGATCATCATCGATAAATTCATTGATGAATGTCGACGATGATTTCTGTACGAAAATCGATAATTTAATACCATCATTTTTACTTCGTTGTGTTTATCAACGTATTGAGCGTCGACAATCACTTGATTATCTGTCTGAATTACGTCGTGTGACAATAACATTTATTAATCTTGATATATCAAATGAACAATCAACAGAACTTAATCTTCAACAATCTATGCAACAAATATTCATTGATATTTATGAATTAACTAAAATGATGGGCGGTGTACTAACCAAAGGGTTAGTTTTCGATAAAGGTTGGTCATTTCTATGTGTTTTCGGATTGCCAGGCTATAAACAAGGTGATGATACGGCAAATGCACTTAAATGTGCACATATGATACATTCGACATTGACAAAACAACATTCATTGATTAGACAATGTTCGATTGGTGTATGTTTATTTGCTTCGTTTTATTGTTAATGATTTATTTTCGTTAGGTTAGGTGACAACTGGCTTGACATATTGTGGCGTTGTTGGACATGTTGCACGCTGTGAATATACAGTCATTGGAAGAAAAGTGAATATGGCAGCACGTTTAATGTGTAATTATCCAAATATCATTTCATGTGATCAAGAAACATATTATAATTCACGATTAAATTCTCGATTCTTTCAAATTCTACCTGATAAAATCTTAAAAGTACATTTTAAAAAAATGGTTACTAATGAGAAATTGTTGTTTGTTTTCTTCATTTTTCAAGGGTATGCATAATGTTGGTATTATTTGGCAATATGATCCAAATTTAAATACAGAACAAACAATTGAACATCGAACTGAATGTTATCCTTTATTAGGACGACGTGTTGAATTAATGATTGTTGCAACACAGATAATGTTACTCGATGAGCCCGAACGTAAACGACGCGATCTAGCAGCAATTATTTTCGAAGGTGATGATAAAATCGGTCGAACACGTTTATTACAATTTCTTGTTGATTCATTTGAAAATTGTTCACAACGTATTATTCATTATTGTTGTCAATTGGAACAACGTTTCAATGAATTTAATTTACTACGATCATTATTAAAACAATTATTAAATTTTCATTCAAATGATTTAACACAATACGAACGTGAACAGATGATTTTACGATTATTCGATTCGAATAAATCATCGGAAATTTATTTGAAACGAAATCTTTTCCTATTGAATGATTTATTAGATGTTGGCTTTCGTCGATATCAAATCGATGAAAATCAACAAAATTCTATTCGATTTTATGAAAATAATCTAACGGAATTATTATTACATATTCTCAATCAATTAATCGATACACCAACAGTAACAAATACAAATGAATCGAATAGTACATCAAATTCTGTTCAACGATCATCGTTGTTGTCATCGATTTCGAAAATTCTCTTCTTTATCGATGATATTCATTTTGCTGATGAAAGTTCATTGAAACATCTATTAACATTAGGCAGTCATAATAAATCTCTCTTAATTCTCTCAATGAAACCACCAACAAATAATAATTATGATCGATCAACTTCTGACATACTTAAATCAATAAGTACAGATTCACGTGTTTATCTACGCAGGTTACCTGGCTTAGAATTCCGATATCTTGCTACATTAGGTTAAAGCAAAAGATTTAGATTTTTAAAAATAATTCGAAAATTGCTCTTGTTTTAGGATGTCAAATACTATCTGTTCGTAAACTTCCGAGTAAACTTGTGAAAATATTGAATGAAAATTGTCATGGTGAGATCAAAACGTACATTCTATTTCTAAAAAGACGTTTCTTTTTGTTTCATTTCAAGGTGTGCCTGGATTTTGTGAACAAATTCTCTTAGATCTTTTACGTCAAGATAAAATCTATATAACAGATTCGAATGAAAACGATGATACTCATCTTATCGAAGGTGATTTCGATAAACTTATTCGTATGCCATCGAATCAATCGAGTCTATTTAAAAGTTTATTTTCTCGTCGAAAATCTTTGTCAATCAACGAACAACATTTGCCAACAAATGCCATTTGTCTTCTTCGCGATTCGAATACGACAGATTTTGCTGCACATTGTCAACAAAATTTTCAAAATTATATCATGTGTCGTATTGATCGTCTTTCGGAAGGCGAAAGTCTACTCGTTAAAATAGCTGCGATTATTGGCAATACATTTTCTCGTTCATTTCTTTGTCATCTCGTCGATCCACAATCGAAAAAACTTCTCAATATTAATTCATGCATTCTAGACATGATGCAACGAACAGTCATCGAATGTGCCTATCAACATCAACAGAACAGTCCAAGTCGAATCATAAAATGTTTTTGTCGACAAAATCTCGGCGGTTTTCCATCACAATGTCGTCTCATGGCATTTTCACATGTTTCAATACGTGATGGAATCTATAATTCATTGATGGAAAATCTCAAACGTTTACTCACACGAAACGCAATCGATTATCTTGAAAATCAATGTTCAATACTTTGTTTTACTTGTGCACCACGAAATGACAATCCATTTTTCGTACAAAAACAAGACGATCTTACACGTCGAATGAAAAGTCATTCACAACATGCTTTCATCGATATTGTTCGACTTGCTGCATTGAAAGATATTGATAATAATATTAAACATATTATTCGTATTCGTTCATTAAATATTCGAACGAAATTACGTTCGAATACATCATCGAATCTACCTACTGAACCGAATACGGCACCGATTGGTGTTGTACATCGTATTCATGATTATGGTTCGAAGAATATTGAAAAACGACGGAATAGTTATGATACAAGTGGTTTTAATGCCGTACGAGTACGTCGATCATTATCACCATTTCGTCGGTTTACAAATAGTGATGATAATCATAATAATAGTAATAATACTATTAACGAACAGAAAACATCGATTTCATCGACAATTGATGATCATCATTCGAGTCAATCTCAAGACATGGATAAAATCTCAATTAAATCAAAGAATCATCGATTTTACAAAGTATTTCATCGTTGTTTTCAAATTCTATTCTGTCGATCAACAACGACCATCATCGATCAACATAATAATAATAATAATCAACAACAACAACAACAACAACAACAATCAATTGAAAAAAGTCCATCGGAAAAATCTTCACATTGGTTAAAAGTTCGTCGAGTATTAATTTCATCGACAAACAAAACATTTCGACCATGTCCAACTGATCATGAATTACTTGAACAACCGATGTTTGATCGAGATTTAATGATATCAATCTCATCGAATTTAGATCTTCTCAATCAACAAATCCATCTCACACATACATTCGAACAACTCTATGAACAATCGAATGTCTTTTCAACATTTCAATCCTATGTTAAATATAAAAATCTCATTCAATTTGTTTATCAAATGAAAATCAATGAGAAACAACCTTCAGATATTGATTCAAATGAATATTTGACATTCAATGATCTACGTTTATGTCAATGTATCGATTATGTTCTAACTGTTTACATGAAATTAGTCGAATATCACACGAATTTATATGATATGTACGAAAAATCGACGGATGATAAACGAGATTTTCTACGTCGAAAACAATTCGATCGAATAAGTTATTATCGTTTAGAAATCTGTCATTTATTATTACGTTTAAATTATCTTCAACGTTTACTTGTTGAAATTGAAAATGGACGAAAATTTCTACAAAAATATCAAAATGAAATTATCAATCAACAACAAACATATTATCAATATCAGTATTCATTAACTAAATATACATATAATCTGTTCGAAGCTATTGTTTTACAACGAACACGTTCATTTAGTCAAGCACAAATTTTAACTGAACAAAGTTTAAATAATTTAAATGAAATGAAACAAAAGTTACAAGTTCCTATTCCACCAATACCAAAAACAGCCAAAGAAAAACGAATACAATTCAAGGAAAATAAAGATTGTTCAGCTAATGTTAGTTTTAGTTCTCAGACATCTGTAAGTGCAATACAAATAATCTTTCTTCTTCTTATTTGTTGGTTTGTTTGTCTATTTCAGCAAACTGAATCGTTTAGTTCATTCGTTGAAAAATATCGTTTAGAATATTTAATCTGTCAATATCATCTTTTACAATATCATCTTCTACGGCATCAATCGATTGAATCGCTTCATACTCTCATCGAACTAAATTATCATATCTATCCATTGACATTTTCTCTACCATGTACAATTATTCTTATTGAATATTTTTATTGTCAAAATAATTTAGAACAATGTCTAGATTTAATTCATAATCTCACAACATTTTGGTGGTCATATTTAACATGTCGTGAAAAACTAGAATTAGCTAAATTGAAAAGTTTAACATTAATTATTCAATTAAAACAAAGTTCACTTGAATCAGCTATTCTCGATGGATATTTTTCAAAACGTTTATTAACTGGTTTTCATGAAAATGATTTTCTTATTGAAACATGTATACATTTAACATTGGCATTAATCGGTGAAATGCGTATATCGAATATTGAATTAATTCTTCAACATCTCGAATATCTTAGCGAACAAACAATGAATTGTTATTCGAAATTTTGGTATTATATTTTAATTGTTGATGTTGCCATTGAACTTGGCTATGAATTATTACCGATAACAATTGAATTTCTTGAAAATTTAACAAAATATCGAAAAAAATTATTAACAGGTCCAAATCAACAAAGTCTATTGACTGTCTATGGTGATTGTACATTGGCACAGATTTATATACGTTTAGGGTTTTTAAATCTTTCGAAAATACATTTCCAACAAGCTTTACATCAAATTAAATACGATCAAATGCATCTATCTATGACAGATTTTCGTTTTAAACGTGCATTAATTAAATTAATTGAAACACAATTATTACATTGTTACTATACGAAAGAATACGACGATTCGATAAGTCAACATTCATTTCTTTTAAATTCTATTGATCAACATGTTAATGAAACATCAATTCCATGGAATCGAACGAGAATATTGATCTATCAAGCTTATTATGATCGATTAATAAATGATTATAAACGAAAAAATAATTTTTCTATTGATGTAAGAAAATATAAAAACACATTTTTGCACTTTTAATAATTATGTTTTTGTTGTTAGAATGATTTCGATTGGCGAATATGTTTATCTGAAGCCGAGAAAATTGCTGTTAAACTCGATCGTGAATGGATTGAACGTTTGCGTTTTGTTTGGTCGAAATCATTGTCGGAACAAAACGCAAAGATTCTACATCCATCATCAATATCCGTATCTCGTACGCGTACATCAACATTCTTAAATCGACAAATTATTCGACCATCAATGCCATACGTACGATCAACAACGAAAATCGAGAAAACATCCTCTCAAATTCATCAACAATCATCTCAACAAATATTTCTTGATTGGAGATTGTTCTTAACTCAGAAAAATCTACCACAATTCCAGCTCTATATACTTCCGGTGAGAGTGTGAAATTAACAACAGCAACAGCAACAAATAGTTTTTCTTCTTTCTTTCTTGTCTTTGTTTAGTTTTGTTTTTTTTCATTGAAATAAAATATATATATATATATATATGTGATTTGAACCGGAAATGGCAAATGAGTAGTTGTCGTCGCTCTTTTTCTCTCATGTAAATAACACTTCACTAGATCATTTTGTTTTTCACAACATAAATCGATTAGTCCGACAAATAATTACTTTTTTTGATCAAGGTAACATTCTTAAATGAATCATTTCCGTTTTGTTTGCTCTCTCAATAAACAGACAACAAATAGTAGTAATAATAATAACATCATCATCGTCCAAATCTAAATCAATGAATCATTGTGTTGATTTTCTTTTCTCTCTCTCTCTCTCACTCACACACATCAGCAGTCGCTACCCTAAAGCTTAGTTGTCTTTTCAGGAATAATTGCATAGAAAAAATTCTTTTGTATACATATCTATAGTCTCTCTCTCTCTCTTTGCTTCTCTTTTTCTTTCCTTTCGATGAACGTGCGTGTGACTTAAGATTTGATGCATTCATTAGATTGCTCGAAGGCAAGTTCATATACAGTGTCTAGATGGAAAGAAATGACCATTCGACTGTTCACTCATCTTATCTGACTGATTGTAGTGTAGTATGTGTCTTATCTTAAGCGTAAGTTTGAGTACTAATGAATAGATGTATGCATTTTTTGTCTTCTTCCGAAGTCACATTCAATGTAATGTATTTCCTTTTTACAGCAAGAAAAAAAAAGAAAGAAATATATATATAGGATATCCTTTTCATGCTATGAGAATATAATATTACACATTTGTTTTATGACTCGAACTAGTAGAGAAGAAAAAAGAGTCTAATTATGCACCTTAGTTTGTTCGAAGAATAACAAAAGAGTTGTTTATCTAGTTTGATATTTCTTTTGCCATTTGTCTAAACAAATCACCTCTGAAGATGAAAAATATCGCCGAATCAATGATTAGTTGCCGTACAGATTTACAACTCTTTCTCTTTCTTTTTTTTCCTGCTATTGATTACTCGTCTTTAAGTGATTATAACTTCAAATCTTCTTATATACTATTCATCATTGAATAGGTGAATGAGAAGAAAAGCTTTACAGGAAATTAATAATGAACGTTAAAGAATCGAGCAATAAAAATTAGGACCTATCAAGATTTGAGCTGTCAAGCAAGTGAATAGAAAGAGAGAGAGAGAGAGAGAGAGAGAAAACGCTTTTTCTTTTTCTTTTTTTTCAAGTATTCCCTGTTGTTGAAAGAGAATTTTGTCTATTATAACTCACTGAACTTTTTGACAGTAACATGCAACATTTGAAAGATTGACTTAGTTGTTTCTTTCTAGTTATGATTGAATATTATTCATTAATTATTTTTCTTAATTATTTTCTTCTAATATCATCAATTCAATTTCAACCGAATGATTATGAACCACGTGTATTCGATTATATTCCATTGAATTGTTACGATTGTTTAACATCACGTGATATTATTCTCACACAATTAATTAATGTACCAGCACGAGCATTTGCAAATTTTAATCTTGGTTCATATGATACCAATATGATTCTCAATGGACAGTTAACATTAACATTTCAACCCTATGCATTTCAATCATTAATTATACAAAAACCGAATAGAACCTTAACATTAACATTATCAGCACCGAATTCTTGGTTAAATCTAACCGAAAAAACTTTTCATGGTCTCGATCTTCGATCTTATTCAACATTACGTATTATAATTAAATTTTTCTATGCATGCACATTTGATAAACATTCACTCTCAGGCATAAAAATGGCTTCATCATCACGTTTAATCTTCGATATATCATCCGTAACGAAAGTACATTTTCATTCGAATCTATTCGATGAAACTGACCGATTATCATCAGTCGAATTTCTTATTTCTCGTACGGAAACAATCATTTTCGATCAATATTCAATTTCATCGCTTATTCTTCCATCGAATACTCTCGTTTCATTTCAATTCGAACTTATTTCTCATCTACATTTAAAATCTTACGCATTTCATTCACTTCAATTACAAACATCAAGTAGTTTACAATTCGATATTGTTTTTCTTAATCGTTTAACTATCGATTCTTATGCATTTCAAAATATTTCATTTGCTCATCAATCATTACTGAATTTCACTATTCAAACATTAGGCACATGTTTATGTTTAAAATCTCATACATTCGATTCATTCTATCAACAAGCAATCAACGATCAAAGTCGAATTCATTTAACATTGAATACACTTCGTGGTCTATCATTTTTATCACAAACATTTTCGAATATAACTCTATCGAATAATCATTTGAAAATATCATCAACTAATCCATATAGTGATCCGAATTTGATTATTAATTTTGCATCGAATAGTTTGCCAATAGGAAAAGGAAATTTCATTGAAATGAATTTCTCATCGACAACGGTTATTCGTTTCGAGAAAAATTTTCATATTAAAAAAATCTATTTTCATGATATTTCATTTATTGATTTATCAACATCAAATCTTACGCAAACCGATCTCTATTTTTCTCGTATTCGTTATATAAAATGGTTTCAATCGAATAAAAATCTAAAACTTCATTTCAATCAAATTTCAAATCATTCATGTTCAATTTATCAAGCACCTCGAACGAGTCCATGGTTATTTTCCAATACATCGATTTGCAATTGTCCGTTACTATTCGCATACAAACTTGGACAACTCGATGGTCAATATATTTCATGTATACGAGCACTTTCAGGACATGAAACAGCTCGTCTCATGGATCAATGTTATTTCGATCGAAAAGAATCACATTGTCGTTCGATCATCGACAGTTTAACCGATATCAATTCGAATCAAACAATAACTCGAACAAATCTATTCGAAATCGATAGTCAACTTATTCGACAATTGTACGATAGAAATTATCTCGCATGTTCATTGAATTATTCGATATTTTCCTCATCATCATCGTCACTTCTAATTCGTTCACGTTTATTAAATAATTTCGGTTTAGTTCTTGCAATTATTCTTGCGATATTTGTTATTCTACTCATACTTGTTATGGCTTTATTAAATGGTTTACAATATAAAATGAGAGAATACGATGAAGCATGGACATGGCGACGAAATATGTCGTGGACATCATTAAGACGAACGATATCACAAACATCATTACGACGTTCGAGACGTGATCTACGAACGATTCAAGGCAATGTTGTGACGTCAAAATCAGAGAATCAACTCGATCGATTACGTGTTCAACATGACGAAAGTGACAATGAAAATTAACTCATACACATTGTGATAGAACTTCTTTTTCTTTTTTTAAATTTTGTTAAATAAATATCTACGTATCTCTCTTATCAATTACTCTGTTCGAATCACATTAAACTGTCAATAGTGTTAAGCATGAGAATGAGAAATTGAAACGCATATCTCACTACGGAAGAAGAGAAAGAGAAGGTGTCGAATTTCATCGAAGTGACAAGGCGGATCTCACGGTCAACAACAACATTTTCTCTTTCCTGCTAGTCACAAGAAATAGATCATTTCATTCACATGATTCTTGATCAGCATACGCTCGCACATCGTTTGTACAAACTTATTGTCGAACAAGCCAATATTATCGATATTCAACATTTAATTTACAAATGTCAACGATTGAATATGAATTGGAATTCATTCGATTATCATGGACAATCGCTAATACATCTTTGTTGTCTATATAATCGTTTGGATTTAATTCAATTTTTTGTACAATATGCAAATTGTGATCTATGTCGAACAAATCACGATGGTTGGCTGCCATTACATATTGCGATCTATCTTGGTTATATGGATATTGTCCTATTTTTATTTAAAAATATGTAAATATGCGAATAAAAAAAGAAAGAAAGAAAAGAGGAAAAAAAATTATGTTACTTTATGATGAAAGAACGCAAGAAACTTGCAGCTCGAAGGACATATTTTTTTTTTGCCTAGCTACATGTCAAGCAAAAGTGCAAATAAATAACGATTATTTATATTTACTTCGCTTATTTTCTTTCCCTTCTACTTGATAGGAATGGATAGATTAGATGTAAGCGATTCAATAAAATAAATAGAATAAAACTTCAATATTTTCATTAGGTAGAAGTTAATTCTATTCGACGAAGTGTCTCATCATTAGCTGTTAATAGTTATTCACTCGATGAGGTTTTGAAAAAATGCGGCGATTTTCATCGATTTCAATTTGTGCATTATATATTTCTCAATTTATTTTCTATTTATGCCAGTATTGTCGCATTCTATTATGTATTTGCTGCAGCTGAACCCGATCATCGATGTCGTTTATTAGATAATATTTGGTTGAATGACAATCAATATTATCCAATAAATCGAACACATGAAATCTATATTCGAAAATATCTTGATAAGAATTGTTTTCGTCGGTTTGTTGACAATCAAATTCGACAAACATGTGCAAACGATACGATCTACGATCGTTCAATATTCGGTTATACATTTACCGAAGAAGCAAATTTAATTTGTGAGAATAAATCACGAAAAAGTTGGCTTGCAACAGCTACACAATGTGCTGGCTTTCTATCGATTATTATTGGTACATTAGCTGATAAATACGGACGAAAACGATTAATTATTCTATTAACAATTCCATCGTTTTGCATTTGTTTTCTTACACAAATTATTCTTCAATGGATACCATTGACAGTCGATTCGAAATTTTTTATTCTACTTTTAAATCAATTTGCATCGGGCTTATTTATTCCAATTTATATGATAGCATTTATTCTCATACTTGAATTAACAACAATATCTCATAGAAGTTCTGCAGGTAATCTCGCTTTTATTGCCTATACAATTGGAGAAATTCTAATAGCAATATTTGCTTATTTTACACGTGATTGGTTAAAATTTAAATGGACAAATACGATTGCGATCGGTTTGGTACTTCCGTATCTTTATTTCATGCCCGAATCACCAATGTATTTCTATGCAAAGAAAGATTATGTTCGATTGGAAGAACTTCTAAAACGTATTGCCAAAATGAATAGAAAAAATGAAACCAATTGGTATGAATCATATCAAGATCTTATCCATCAGCAAACGAATCAAATTACACCGAAAACGAATTCAGATTTTCATAGACATCAATTAAAACTTTTATGTCATCCAAAAATCTTCATTCAATTAATTGTATCAGCTTCGATTGGTTTTCATGTACTTTTATTTTATATTCAAATTAGTTATGGTTTAACAATGTTGAATATGTCACCCTATTTATTAATTATTATTGGAGCTATTGTCGAAAGTTTAAGTTATCTTGTAAGTTCATGTTTAATTTCAACTCGATTCGGTCGAAAAGGTTCATTTATTATCATGATGAGTTTAACGATTATTTGTCTTATTTTAATTCCAACAATGAAACAATCTCATTCGACAATATCAATTCTATTTGCTCAAATAGGTAAATTTACTATTTCAGCAACGACAGGTATCATTTGCATATTTGTTCCTGAAATATTTCCGACATCGATTCGAACGACGACGAATGGTCTCTTTTTTTCATTCAGCCGTTTTGGTGTTATACTCGTTCCAATTCTTCATACGCTCATACCTGATGAATACTCAACGTATACATTCTATTGCTCAGCTCTTCTAGGCGTTCTTATTCTTCTCTCTTCATTGATTTTACCTGAAACAAAATCAAAATGTCTCGATGATACTCATATCACCGATGTTTGAACAAGCAATTTCAGTATTGTGTGTTTTTTTTAAATATACGTATATATATATTTAAATATATAATAATAAGAATAAAAACAAACAAAACTTTCACCATTATTTTTTTGTTTTCTTCGTTTTTTTCACTGTTTTTGAGAGAAAGAGAGAGACAAGAAAGAAAAAAAATATAACCTACATCGATCTGTTAAGATGTAGTTGAGAAAGAAAAAACACAAGTACACAAAACAGATAAATGAATCTGACACACACACACACACACGCACGCATACACACCGAGATCCAATTCACCATTGTCTCTGTTGTTAAAATAGAATATAAGGCAAAAAGAAAACAAAACAAAGAAAATATGTTGTTCGTTCGGAAAGAACTGAAAATGGATAAATAATTATTTACACACAAAGGAAAAAGAAAAGAAAAGCAACGTAAATGTATTGAATTTTTTTATTTTCGTTTTGTCGATGCATTTCGACGTTGTTCATGTCGATATGCACGATGTGCTCGTTCACTTGTAAAACCCTGGCAAACAATCGAATAGAAATTTTCATTTAAAAAAAAAAACTAAAATTCAATTTAATCCTACTCGTGAATAATCATTTGTATCACAGCTGTTGTGTTGAGCGGAAGATGTACTATCACTGTCTTCATCCTAAATACGAAAACGAATTGAAGATATTCATCGACTAGATCAATGACAATCTCTTACGAAACGTAAATCATTGAATGGTGATGATGATGATGCATCATCGTCGAATTGATATTTTGCTTTATCTAATTGAACACGTTTTCGTCGTGTTACAACCGAACTTGTTCCGATCGGATAGATCTTTCGTGAAGTTAAATTCACTTTCGGCATGTAATGAAATTGAATACATTGTTTGACAGTTTTTGTTCCGACCTGCAGCATTTATAAGTAATCAAAAACAATGAAAAACAGAAAACAAAAACAACTTACAGCTCGACTAACAGCTTCGAAGTTTTTATCGGTATTTTGTATGTTTTTTGTATATGCATCGATTTCAGTTGGCGTCCAAATATCACATTCAGGAAATCGATATCGATGTATGGGTCGACATTGTTTGATATCATTGGCTGTGCCTTCTAAAAGAGCGGCGAGTGTTCGCTGTAGATTGCCATTGTACTCGTACAAGAGCATGTAGACGAGCTCGATTGAGTACGATGTTTGATTGGTTCGAGATGCGAACAGATTCGGATTGGAACGATTCAATTTTTCGAATAATTCTAAAGCTTTTTCATCGAGTTCAGGCAAATCATGCGGCGAAAAGAGAAGTTCATCTTGAGTCGACTCATTATCAGGCTGACGGTATCGTGTTGGCCGATATTCAGGTATATTGGCTTGATATTCTGGTCCTACGTTGATTTTCGGATTCGTTGATTCTTCGGTGACAGGTGTTGTTGGAATCGATGGCGTTTCGGAAGATGTAGGACCTGGCTGGGAGAAAACTCGATAGTAGAGACCTTCGCCTTTTCGAAATGGACTGAGCATAGGTGGCGGTGTGTAGGGCGTTGTCGGAATGGGATTAGATGTTTGATACGGCACATTTAAACTCAATTGTCGACGAAATTGTGATGGCCATTGAAATGAACTTGGCGTACTTTCACGTTTGGTTTCTGTTGGAACATTATCATAATTGAAATGTGTTTGACTCGATGTCGATGAAGATGAACTAGCACCGGTCGATGAAGGTGTACCAATAAGAAAACCCGAGAGAGATTTTTTTGTTGGACTATCAACATCAGGAACAATGGTTAACGTTGCATTCGTTTCATGATTAGGTAATGGATTGATTTTGTTTTCTTCGGATTCGTGTTCGATTGAATTGAGAATACGTTTCTTGAGCACTATATTCGACGACGAATATGATGATGGTGCTGTTGTTGTTGTTGTCGTTGATTCCATGCTATTATGTGGTAGATTCGAAACTGGAGATGCATGACTAGCATAGGGCGATGGCACCGGAGTATTTGTCATTTGTACTAAAAGAAAAACAAAAATGTTGATCGAAATATTTGAAGAATTAGTTTTTTTACAAGGCGAATGAGTAAAACTTGGTGAAGGTGTATAGCGATGGAAATCTTCTAATTGTGGCGGTTGATAGTTGTTGACATCTGCATAAAGCATTCTAGTTTGTCCTCGGAGAAGTTTGTTAAATAAACTTTGTTGAACTAAATTCATTGGATTTGCTGTTGAAGGATAATAGGACGATTGTTGTGGTTGACGAGCCATTGGATTGTTGTTGTACATGGGTGGAGATGGATGTCCATTCATCTTGAAAAGACAAACAAATTAAAATCAAAATTTCCAAACAAAAAAAACTAAATTTACATGTTGATTTACAAGAAAAGTTTCAGGTGACAGAGATTTTTTATATTTCTCCTCGTTGTATAACTGTGAATTTACTGTCGATTGAACACTAAGAGGCTTTTGAATGTTCCCATTCGAATAAGTACGTGATGGAACTGTCGATGATGTTGAACGTGAACGCACAGATGAATACTGTTGAAGATTATTCGATTGTGTCGGATAGAAATTATCCATCATCGGCATTTCTTGTTCTTCATGTTTGATAACCATAGGCGATTCCGTACGTTTTCGTTTCGGATTCGATTGTTTCTTTTTCGGTTGTGTACTTTCACCCGATTGAGGCGATGGTTGTTTTTCATTGAAACCACCATGTAAACGCATATGACCATTCAATGCTGCACCATTCTTAAATGGTTTCTTACAAATATGACATTCGACACATTTCTCTTCATCATAGGTGTATGTTGTTAACACTTTAGCTCCTGTTGTTGTTCGAATATTAAACGATTGTTCATTATCACCGATCGAATGCGGTGAATTGCTATCGATTGAATCAATTGAAAAATCACTATTTATTGTTAAATCTTTTGTTTTGACAATTGCTGTCGTGGGAAGATATTTTCGATATTCACTATGTGTACCATCGTGTATACCAGCGAGAATATCTTGATGAGTATTTTCAATATGTCGTTTCAATGAACGAGCATCACAATAGGTTCGATTACATGTTGGTACACGACATTTATGTGGTTTTTCTTCTTCATGTGTTAACATATGACCATGACTAGACGAACAAGAAATTTAACAATTCAAAACGATTTTTTTTGTGTTTCGAACTTACAGATGATCAAGTCGTTTGAAACCTTTGTTACATTTTGAACATTTATGTTTACGATCTTGACTATGAGTGAGTTTATGTTTTGCTAGAGCACTTTTATTAGCAAATATCTACGAAGAAAAGTATAAAGAGAGAAATGAATTTCATTCGAAAATACTTTATTGCAATCGGGATGTGTACAGCAATGTCGATTGGGGTTTGTTGAATTTGAATTTAGCTCTGATGGAGATGTTCGTTGCTGGTCTAGAAACCAAACATATTGTTTTTTTTTGTTACTTGTCGATATAGATTTACCTGAATTTGATAACATCTGACTAAATATTCTCGATTTCGAATGTTGTCCATTGCTATTTGTCGAACTATGATTACTATTATCATCAGTAATCTTTGTTGTCGTTCGAATATCTGTATTAATAATTATTGATGATTTCTTAAGATTTGTCTCGATAGTATCATTTTGTGTTGTTGTCGATTTAAATTCCGTTTGATCAGATTGATTTGTATCAAATGTAAAATAAGATGTATTAGTATTTGTATTATTACTCGCTGATAATTGAACATTTGAATTTGTCAATTCAAAACCAGCACTCGGTATAGGACTGAATGTTTTCTGAAAGTTAGCATTCACGGTCAATTGATTATCAGGATGATCATTGGATGCCAATGGATTTGGTGGTGTTGTTAGAATATGTGATGTACCACGAAGATACATATGAGGCGGTGGAGATATCGTAGGAGCCGGTGTTGTCGATGAATTCTTCGTTTGATCAAGTGCTTTATTTGTTTGATCATCGACTAAATCCTCTGACGTTGAATCGACATCAGCTAATACAAAGTGAAATTTTTTTTCTTTTCTACTATTGTATTGAATTAAAATAAACATACCAACGAGTGCGTCGATGGATGCCGATGGATCTTCATCGTCATCTATGACCATTGATGCTGCATTTTCATTGATTCGTTTGACCATTAATGGACTAAGAACAGGATTTGACCATTGTCGTTGTACGACACGTAGACGATCGTTTTGCGGGACAGTTGACTGTTGTTGATGATTATTGTTTGTTGCTGTTATGTCAAGCTATTTTATCAAGATAAAATAAGAACAACAAAAACGTTGACACATCCTTATTTGCCTTTGTTTTACCTGTACATTCGATGGTGGAAAGTAAAAATATTGTTGATAATGATTCGGTGACGCTTGCAATGGAAATGTGTGTGGCGTATGTTGAGAATATTGGTCCATTAGCAACTGTTGTTGTTGATGTTGTTGTTGTTGTTGTTGCTGCTGTTGGTAAATAGATAGGTTAGGAATTTGCATTGGATGTTGTTGATATTGAAATGAAGCTGTGTAAGGAGGCTGAGATGGTTGTGGAATATGTGTTTGTTGTTGTTGTTGATGATTCGATGGTTTGACATAATAAATCGGTGCTGAGTAAATACCGGGATCATTCGATTGTTGATTATGATTCGAATCGAATATGGATAAATTGATATTACTCGGTCGACTAGCTCGACGAAGTGTTGACACAGGTGGACTGGGAAAATACTGTCCGACATTATTCGAATTTGTTGTTGTCGATGTTGTCGATGTTGGATGCATAACTTGTTTTTTTGTTGTTTCTATTCTCGACTAGACACAATCAGTACTGTTCAATAGACTGCATAGAATATGAAAAATAGATAATATATAAAAAATAGAATAATAATACTACTAAAACATAAAATCTACAATGACAAAGCAATTTATTTGTCGGATATTTCCATGTGTAGTTTATTTCTACTTGACAGAACGAGACTCGAACTGAATCATAGAGGACAAAACGAAAAACAAGAACATGTACACGTAAATAGATACTTTTTTTTCGAACATTTCAAAACGAAATCTATGTGTTTTTATTTTGTTCCCTAACAGATGACTCATAGACGTCGAAATAACTTTATTCATATGATTTCGATAGGCACGAGAAAAAAAAAAGATTTTCTATTCTAGGATAGGAAGTTTTGCTTGCTAAACATTCAGCTGCTGTATGAATAGGTGTCGCTTAATTAATGTAAAAACAACAACAATAACAATATGAAAGAAATATTCTATGATAGTATTATGAAAAAATATAAATAATTGAAAAATAATACGATGAAATGTAATCGATACTAGATGTCAGTACATGTTTAGTCAGACTGGAAGAAAAAAATAAAAATAAAACCCATGTCGTTCGTCTATGTAATCTAACGGATAAGCATTGGACTGGATAAAACAACGAGACTTTTCTAGTAGAAAGAACAAATGTCAAAATCTATTTATAGTCAAAGTCTCTCCTTTTATTTTACCTTCAATTACCTAGATCTGTAATTAATTAAAGTCTGAGCACAGGAGAAAAAGAAAAGAAGGAAAAAAAGTCATGAAAACGTGTTACGCCTTTTATCATGTTCCTTACATTCATAGGCGATATTTTACGAAAACAAATGCTTACTCGCAATAAACTACGATGATGTTTATGCTAATGTTTGCCTGGTTAGTTCTTTGTCTTCATGCTTTTTTTTCAAAGTTCTTAGACGACGAGGAAAAAAAGAAGAAAGAGGAAAGAATTTTGTGAAAACTGGAATGACGCGAGGGGTTATTTCGCAAAATGATTCCATATGATTCATTGTTTATTTGATTGTGAAAGTGATAGAAGGAAAAAAAAGTGAGATGTGGAGAAAAAACACACGCATACATAACAAATGACGGCTTTTACTCGTTTTCTTTACATATAAAACGAGAGAGAGAAAGAAAGAAAGAAAAAGAAAAAAACCGAACAAGTATTCATAAAATTGGAACAGGTAAAAGATAATACGAACGATAAAAGTTGACTCATAAAAAAACATGACGAAATGGTTGCGTGTGTTTTTTCTTGACATAGAATGTACTTGGGAACAAGAAAGAAATATTTTCGCATTGATCAAAGATGAGGATTTTTATAAATTTTAGTTTCACTAAAGAAAAATAGAAAGATGTAATTGAAAACTGTGTTTTCTGCTTGAATGGGTATGAAAAAAAAAAGACACTTCAAGGCATTTTTCTTTCTTTTAAATCCGTCTAAATTCTTAATTGTCAATGCTTTTATCTAAATGAGAAAGAAGAAAAATTAATAAAATGGCCTGTTACTATGACAAATGTTTGTTTATAAGAGAAATCTAAATTACACAGCACATTCGTTCTTTTTTTTTGTTTGATTTTTGTTAACTGACATTTTGAGAAACATATTTGTGGTTAATCATCCGATTTATAACTGATTTTTCCACATGCACAAATCTATTTTTCAATCTCCTGTTTTTTAAGTAACAACAAAACACATTTCGAACGAGTTCTTTCTATTGAACAGTCAATTAAAAAGTCGATCTAGGTATCGTTTTGAAATCTAATCGAATGGATCGTTTCGTCATCATCATATATTTATCATATGTATAATAATAAAAAAAAGAAAAGAAAAGAATAAAACGCACAAACAAACAGAACGAGAGAAAGAGAGGGAAGAAATCACTTGAACGCCTTTTGTTGTTGTTATTGTTGTTGTCAAACTGTTCGTCTTGAAAAAAAGAAAGAAAAGAAAAATGGCAATAGTTTCGCGATTTGTCTAAACAACAAATAGTCAACTTGGTTCAGAAATCACGAAAGGAAATTCGAGCATGAATAATCGAAAGATGACAAGTTTAAATTATTAACACAGAAAAAACGAAGATAGAAAACGAGAAAGTTATTCAACTTTGGCATGACCAACAACGGAACGTAGTGCAGATTGTAAACATTTCGAGTAGACCGGTTGATATCCCTGTAAAATAAAATCAAAGAAAAATTTATCAATCGAAATCCTTTTGTTTTTATTTTACATTATTCCAAATAACATCGGCAAAATGATCGATATATTCTCCAACTTCGGCATGATCGCCCGAATATTTTGTATATAACCACACGAATAACAAACCGAAACAAACCCAAAAGCCGAACATAAATATAAAATTTAAGCCACCTAACCAGAACGTATCTAACAGGCCAGCAATTAAATAACATAGAACCATCGATGAGATGAATGTCGTCGGTGTACGACTGAATGCAAAGACATTTTTCGAATCATTATGTTTTTTATAATTTTCTACAAAGAGAAAAGTTCCGATTCGAACAACGAGAGATTTGTTTGTTTTACCGTAGAGTTCGTTGACTTCATTTTCTAATTCTTGTTGATAACTTTGTGATAATAATTCGCCGCCCATTTTTCGTGCACAACGAAATTTTTCGATCGATTCTCGACGAACTTTTTGATGCAAAGCGTCCAATTGATTCGGATGAATATACGGTCGATCGCCTCCGCAATGCTTTTAAAAAGAATCAACCGTTTTTGTTTATTTGATAATTCAATTCGAAAAGAAAAGTTTTACTTGTTCCATTGCACGAATATAAAATTCTTTCGATGCAGATTTAGCAGCTAAATTATTCGCTTCTGCTGTTGCCTAGAAAACGGACGAGATAGAAAAAAATGCAATTCAATCGAATGTCATACTTCAAGCATAGCTCTCGGTGTTGGTAACTCGCCCGATGCGAAGACATTACAATAACTCTGAAGGAAATCGAGATTTGCCTTTGTTTTTTGTTTTAATCAAAAACTTAAATACTTTAAAATATTCGAATAGATCCGCCGATGTTATCTGTTCTCCATTGATTTCTTTGATAAAATTTTCGTTGTCTTTTCGGAAGACTTCAGGTATTAAAACTCGTAGTTGCTCTTTGAAATCTTTTTCGATATCTAAAAAGAAAACAAAAGATAAAAAAAAAGAAAAAGTCAAAGTCTATTCAAACCTGATAAACGTCCGTCGAACTCTTTTCGATTGGTTACTTTAAGTCCCGGATGTGGCATAAGAAAACAGTTGACTTTTCGAAAACATTGACGTAAACGTGAACGAACTAATTCTAAATCACGATGTTGATTTTCTCGAATCTAAATGTACATTCGTTGTTTTTTTTGTCTGAATCTATCTTCGACAAAATAAAATCTACTTTCAAACGATCCGAAAGAATTTCTTCTCCTCCGTCGAAACCATACGCGGTTTCATATTCAAATTGCCAATCTCGAACAAGAAATGTCAATTGCTAAACAACAACAATAACAAAGTCGATTTACANATGAATTAGCTATTGAAATACTTGAAATGGCGATGTATGATAAGCATCAATTGCTAGAANACCATATTCAGCAAAGAATGATAAATGTTGAAGATTGTCTTCTTGTAAATTATGCATGATATTGTAAACTGTAACACTACTAACGAGTAATGTTAGAGCGAATATGAATGCATTTTCNAAAACAGTTGAATTCGAATCGAATGTGCCTTGAGTATCCATGAGAAAAACGGCAATCTAAAATGACGATTAAGTCAATTGAGAAACATGTCAAAAATGAAAATCAATTTGTCGAACTTCTTCGCCGTCTGGTAATGTTAAAAGTTGCGGTTCACTCCACATGATCATACCGGTTGTGTGACGAGTTGCACCGCCACGCCAATCGAAACCTTTCAATGGTTCGTCTTCTTTGCCCATCCATTCGNTCTGATTCTTGAGAAAACAAAAATCAATATGNCAAATATTAGTTGACATTATTTACTTGTGCTCGAAGATATCGAAGNAAGAAATCCAACATAAACGATTTACCTTTTCGGAAATCTCCAGCTATCGATACTAACGCAACCTNTGTCAAGATAAACAACATGTTTCTTCCTTTTTTTTCTATCTTATTTTCGTTTTCTGCATACTTTTTTTCCNATCGCCCGTCTATTNAATAAAATTTGCTTTAATTTCGCCTCATCGAGTACAAATTTATGATCTTCAGTTATTGAAACAATTTGAACTGGACCTGCACTTGAAATTGTATGCGAGTCTTCCATTATNTAGATTATTGTTTATCTGCAAATAAATGTTTCGTATAAAGGTGCTGACGGACAACACGAAAATAACCGAATCGCGTTTTACTTTTTTTATCTTTTCTTAATACGTGCATGCACACATACACATATATTATGCATGCGTCGAGTCCTGTGATTCATTGGACCAATACGAGTTGCAGGGATCGTAGATGACGCTCTCAAACAATTTCGTTTCTGTTTTCTTTCGATTTCAAACGAAATAAATTCAATGTATGAAAAAATAAATACGTTGTTTGTTTATGCAAGTTTTTAGTTCGAATCGAACATCATAGTTATGGTTGAAACTAGGCAACAGAATTCAATAGATGCCTTTTGTTTTGAGTATAATGTGAAGTGTGTGTGTTCGAATCACTTGAAAAGAAATGACTCAAAGCAAGGATCAACAATGTAAGTCATTGATCCTTTTGAAAATCGGCCTAATTGATTTGTTTTTTGATTTCAGCAACGAAAACGATTCATGATGCTGTTCGAGAGAATAATGTTAAAGAATTAGAATTAATTGTTAGTCGAGGTGCAAGCGTCAATGAAGTTGATGCGCATACAGATGATAAATTTACGCCTTTACATTGGGCAGCTTATACAGGCAGTTTAGAAGTACGAATAAACGTTGATGATGAAAGAAAAATGAAG
>JGI26530J50255_1000521_pt1 | contig 36779 bp, 28 predicted proteins | sample ThiBiot_500_plan_2_FD_50255 | JGI IMG/M metagenome (IMG submission 50255) | reverse complement strand
ATGATTGACAAACAAATTGTGGAATTGGTGATTTAGCAGTGAGAATATTTGTAGCCATAACTTAGTTTATTTTCGTTTTCGATTAGTAGTGAAGAAAAAAATCTAATCTCGTGCTTTTACTCCTTTTCCTGCAAATGAATCATTGAAATGACTTCATTGGTTGTTTCCAGTGACTAGATGTCACACATAGCACTAGTTGAATAACAGAGAGATGCCACCTTTTAACGTTAAAAAAGTTCATACCAATACGAGTGATCGTGTTGATATGAAATCATTTTACTGATAAAAAATAAACAACAACAACAAGCATCGTAGAAAGAAAAACGGAATCATAAAAAAAAGTCTATTGCGAATCGCAATTAAGATGGAACATCTGTATTTGGAACATAACGATATCTTTGCTTTTTCGATTCTTTATGTCTATTTTGTATTGTTAAGTAATATTGTTCTAATTCATCGAAATTGACTGGTTTTTTTGTTTCATTCATTGATTCATTGCCCTGATTACCGTTTACTGATAAACTAAAAAGAAAACGAACGAACGAACCAATAATCATTTTTTTCTGTTATCAAAATAATTTACTTGGATAAACGTTTATCAATTGGTGTTAATTTATCGATAAAATTCGGAACACATTCTAAACGTCGACGTAATGTATGAAATGCGTCAGTTTTGCCCGGTAATAACATCAATAGACCACATAATGCACGAATTAATGTTTGATTAGTGTTAATATCCAAAAGTGCTAATCGAAGATCTACAAAACAAATAATTCTTTCTGATTTATTTTTCTAAAATTTCCACAAAATCTTACAGGTGAATATAGGTGATTCGATTAATTGAACTAGTTTGTCGATTTCAATTAGAAAATCAACGGTGACTTCAATCTCAGCACTAAATAAAAAGAAAATTCAGAGTGTTCACGTTTTCTGCAAAAATTAAATTCTCAATTTACAATAATTGAACAAGTTTACAAGCATGATCATAATTTTGAGAAAGAAAACAAAGAGCAACTAAGGCTATCGGATGATGGCACCACGTTTTATAGAGACAAACAAATAAATCAGCACTTTCTTTTGTTTGCAAAGTTTTCAATTTAACACGTAGATCGTGTAGTTCAGTTGAAGTTAATAAAATTGAACTAAGAATTTTCACCATAATCGAAGCAAAATTCGAATCGGACTCGTTGGCTATTGTTTCCGAAAGTGTCTTATAAATATCTTCAGGTGAAAGAAGCATACACAATTGTCTACAACATAAAATATCGTTTTAATATTCAAAAAAACAAAAAAAAAAAAGAAAACCGACCGAATGATAAACGAACCACGAGCTTCGAGTAATGTTCGATCTGTACGAAATAAATCCATTAAAGCAATAATAAATTTAGTGAAATAATCATTATAATTTTTCTCTGCATTTGAACGATTTGATGTCGAAATTAATGCAAATACTTGAAGAACTAATAGAACAGCCTAAATACAAGCAAAGATTTCGATGTGAATTTTTGTTCAAATATCTTTCTTTTGACTTGAATCACTGAAAATTTCAAGAGCAAAAATCATCCAAGCAGATTAATCAATTATAATAAAAATTAGACATATATCTATTGATTAGACAGAGAAATAGAAAGAAAATATGAATCAATCCCAATAAAATCTTAAATTTGTAAACGAGCCCAGATCGATAAATGACAATCGAGATTACCTCTCTCTCTTTCGTTTTTTCTTTCTCTGTTCTTACTTCTTCTGAATATTGACGGTTTGATTTAATTGTCTTCTTTCGTGACAACAATGGTGAACTGATATTACTAGTAGCCGTTGTAGACTGTGGAAACAATAAGAGATTAATAGTTCTATTCTTTATTCGATATTTAAGCGTAAGAAAATATTTTTTTAGATCGATGGAAAAAATTTCAGAAAACCAAAACATGCGAATTGTTTCTTCGGTTTTATTAGGCTGATTACCTTCGTAGGATAACTGCTTTTCTGGAAAATATCCTACTTTCATTAGGACAATGTCAAATAGAAGAGAAATCGATTTACCTCATCAGATGCATCGCTGAGAACTCGGAATAATGTTGGAAATAGTACATCGATATGTGTAACCATCTGAATAAGTAATGATCAAAGATTTTGATCATTTTGATGAAATAAATTTACTTTATCTTGTAAACATTCGAATAGATGATGAATCCAATTCAAAGCCATAATACGCGAAGGTGATGCTCCCGATTGAATTTGTGTTCGTAAGACTTCAACCATTTTTGTTATTGTTAAATCTGGTAACGTCAATTGTGCTGTTGAATTATCTTCAGTTGATTTTGTATCTTCATTTTTAATTAAACGTCGAAGAACGGCATTGATTTCTTTGGCTGTCTCTCGAATATGTGCTGATGATAGTTAAGGAAAATAGAAATCAACTCAAAAGAAATAAAACTAAAACAAACGAAATTTCTAGCAAAAAAAGGATATTTTGTCGAGTATCATCGTCGTAAGAATAACAGGGCAGTACAGCTGATAATAATCCAGCGGAATGAGGCAGAAGTACTTGATAATACGAAGGCATACTGAGAAATTCACGAAGCCAATGTAAAGCAGTATATTGAATTAAATCGTCTAGAACAATGAAAGATATTTGTTTTTAGTTAATTATGTTCATTGACTATTTGATGAAGTCAGCACCCAAGAAGAGAAAAGCTCTAGTCTTATGATTTTACCATCCGGTATAATAGTTGACAAAAGTGGTGTCGTGCAAGCTAACGAATATTTAACTCGTGAATAAAAAAGTTCGACATAAAATTACCTGATGCTTGTGAATTTTGTATTAGAATTCGAGTCATATCTTCGAACATATCAGGTTGAACTTGTGTTGTTTTCAATATACTTAAAAATTCACTAAATAGAATCTCGCATCTGAATAAAATCAAAGACGTAAATTAGTTCGTTTTTATTGATAATTCAAATTCTATTTACGATTTTCGAATTTCAGCATTTGGATCGCCTAGAATATGAAATAATCCATCCATTATCTCAGGTAAATATTGCACCATATTAAACTCCGGTACAGATGTAAGCAATGACACCTAATTTCAAAGAACAGACAATGAATAAGTTTGTTTTTGTTTGGTTTACCCAAGAAACAATAAATTGACGAGTAAATGCATTTCGAACATAGATTCGTTCGCGTAGAAGTGGAATAAATGCGATAACTTCAAATTGAGTACAAGTTTCAATGACAATATCTTTTAATAAACGATCACTAGATTAAATAAAACAAAATTTAGAATCAGTTTCTGTTAAATTTTGATTGAATTTACCAAAGTTCAGCTCCACTTTTGACTGTTGGCTCAAGATCACAGACAAGCTAATCAAAATCAAAAATAATTCGCGAGATAAAAAAAAAAAGAACCGAATCTATTGCAAACTTTGGATAGACAATCGAATATTTCATTAAAATATGACAATGTCACCGTTCGAAGAACTTTTGCAATATTATACAATGATTCACATGCATAATATCGAACTTTAGGATCATTATCAAGAAAACATTGTAAAACAGGCGGAACCAAATATTGTCGAAATCGTTGTGCTTCCTTAAAATAAAGAAAAAATAGTCCGAATAAAGTTTAAAAAAAGTAATAGCTGTACTTTGCCACAAGCAATCGCTAATGCTGCAATACCAATTAAACCACCTCGACGAAAATTGCCATTCTGTGATAAAACAAAATGTTCACTCAAAATTCGACAGATTCTTTCGATTTGTTCGTAATTTTGACTTGCAATCAATTCTCGTACCATTCTACAAGACAAACGAGATGATTCAAAATGACAATTCTTGTCTGCTCTTACTTTTCAATCTCAAGTGCAGCAGTCTTTCGTTTTTCGTACAGTTTATCCGTTAGTGTCTTAACTAATGTTGTTGAAAGAGGTGTATAATCTCGTTCGCTCATTTTTTTTATATAAAACTCTTAGTTGTTTAACAATAAATAATTATATAATCTACAATATACAAACAAAATCATCAGGCTAGCCCAAATTTTCACGCTTTGGTTGTTTATTTTTGTATTTAGGATACACGCGAACATATACCAAAAAGAAGAAGAAGAAAAGAAAAAAAACAAACAAACCAACAAAAGAACAATTACAAGAGACAGTGAAATAGTTTTATTGAAGAAATTGATTTCTACGAATAGATCTATTTCTGACAACGAGCCCTGAAACAAACAAATCAAGATACAAAGACTAATCTATTATCTCGCGAGAATTTTCTATACATAAGAAAGAAAAAAACAAAACAAACGAACAAGAAAAAAACGAAGAAGAAGAAAAACACATTGGCAATTGATTTTTGTTGTTGTTGTTTTTTTCAAAATTGCAAATCATCGAACGATCGCAGTCGGGTGAGGTTTGCTATCTGGTAGATTTTTTTTCAGAAGATTCGGATGCATAGCGATAACATGTTTGGAAAATCGGCTTCGTCCTTCGAGAATTTCGCCACAAATCTTACAACGAACTCGAACATGTTCGTCATTCGGTGGTGACTAAACAAAAAAAATATAAATAATTCAATAAAACTTTTCGAAAAAACAAACTCGTACCTGTTGTCCATTGGATTTTTTTGCGCCATTAACTGGCGTTTTCGAATGAGTTTTATTGGTTGTCGGTAGAACTTTTTTCGTCGATGGTGGCGAACGACAAATAATGATTTCTTCATCATTACCTGTCGATTTCGATTTGAAATTTTCGATATTATTCAATTGTTGATCATTGCTTAACGTTTGAACATATTCAATCGAACCGCTCGATGCTTGTCGTTGTTTTGACGAATGTTGAGATTTCGATTGTTCGAGTTTTATTGGCAGAATATCACCATCGACACCATGATCCTCGCCATTGTCTTCGTCATCATCGCCATTTTCCTGTTCGATATCGAGTTCATCACCGATACGAATCACAGCTGATGACGAAACGATTTTCGAATGTTGATCACGTGTTCGACGGCGTCTTCGGACTATATTTTCGGGTGGATTGGGTATCGAAGGAGAAAGACTACGTTTGGATGAGCGTTGAGAAGTTAAAGAACGAGTCGATGTGGAAGAATTACTTGATATTGATGATGAACGAACTAAACCAAAAAACATTCGAACTTTTGCTTGTCTCAATTTGAGAGAAAAACTCACTGTGATCATCAACTTTTATTGTTTGTTCAATTTGTTGTTTGCCATTGTGTGTTCGAGTCGGCCTCGAATTAGTTGTTACGTTTGAAAGACTCTTTCTTTTTGTTTGCACTGTCGATTCGTCAGTTTGTTTGAAACTTTTCCGTTTCTGTCGACCATTTGTCGGCGAATCATGGGATTCATTTGTTTTGAATGAAAAAAGAGTATTTATCGATGGTACAGACACAATCGAACCTTGACTAAATGCACTTCCTTTCGGGATAATCGGTATTTGATAGGAATAATTTCGAACTAATTGTTCGTATTTCGAAAGATATTTCAAACAAAGATTTGCACACGTTCGTTTTTCATGTTGACAAGTCGGATAAATCGATTGATTTTGTTGTGTTTTATACATTTGAATTTGTTGATTTAATTGTTTATTGACTAAACCGAAATGTGACGCTTGTTGAGAGAGATTAAATCGAATTGATTCGATATCATCGTCGATATCATTTGTAACTGTTCGTTGTTGATATTCGATTTGTTCGATTAGATTCGAAATTGTTTCTTGACAAATTTTATATTGATATTGTTCATGTTGATCGAGAACATGATAGGTTAACGTTCGTTGACATGGAAATGAAATCGAACATGATGAACATTTGAAAATCTTCGACGAGAAATCACCCAATGGCAAACGTTGTTGTTCACACGCGATTTTAGCTAGAATCGGAAATTGTTGTGATGAAAACGCAAGAACAAGATACGAGGATAAATAACTATAATTCGATAGTGAATTTTGATTAGTTAAATATTTCGTTTGCTGATTCGAATGACGACGTTGTTGATGTGTTTTAAGTGAACGATGCGAACGAAATGTTATATGACAAATCGAACATAAAATCGATTGATTCGGATGATACATATTAATATGATAATTGAGTCCGTATTCGCTAACAAAGATTTTCGAACATGTATCACATTCGTGACACAATGCTTGATTATCGTCAATGTCGTCGTCGTCTTCTTCGAGTAATTCAATTAGATTTGGTGTAGACTAGAAATAAATATCGAATATTTGAGTTATTGTTGAAGAAAATATTCGAATGGCGCGAAATGAAACCTACTTTTTGTAATAATCGTCGACGATTTTCGACTGCTGAGGATTTATTTTCGTTGAACGAGAGAAAACGATTCAATGTTGTTGTTGTTAAACGTTTACGTCTTAAACGTTCATTTTCATTGAAAAGATTGGATGACGAACGTAATGTTAAACTCATTGTCATTTAAATATTGTTGATGAACAAGCATTGGAGAGCAACAAAGATTTTTTTGTATTTGTTGAGTATTCAAGGACGAATCTTGAATGTTTGAGAAAGTTGGTTAATCATTGATTTATTTCGGACAAATTCAATCTGTAATATCGAAAATAAAGACAAAAAACAACATGTTTTCATTCGAATTTCAAACGAGAAATTAACAAGATAACCAATCTCGTGTTCAGTAATGACCTTTGTGTTTGTAGGTAGATTCTTTTTTTTCTGTCTCTATCTAAATTTAATTACGACATCTGCCGTCGACCTCGATTGCACTTGAGCAAAATTTGAAAAATAAATGCCAAGAAACGAATTCTCAATGAAATCATCTCTCGAACAGACGAAACTAGAGCTTTGTTTCGATCGAAATCGAGTTGATCGAAGACGAGAAAAAAATGCGCCGCAACTACCTACGAAACTCATGCGCATGACTGGCAAATAGAAAAAAACAGCAAACAAAGAATGATTATCGAATACTAGGAGTACATATATTACGTAACTAGACTCAACTATTAGAGAAATCATTCAAGCACATATATCGACACACACAAACACGTCTACGCATCCAATGACCGATGATGATTTGTCGTGCGCAAACAGTCAAATGAATAGAAGAAAAACGAAGAGATTCGTTCGTTTAGTGAAGAACGAATCTCAGAGAAAAATCTTCGTAGATTAGATTCATGAGTTAAGAAGTCAATAGATGAGTTCGACTTGATTGAATCAATGAAATTCTAACTATATCTTTTTCATCAATAATCGTTCTTGTTGAAGACGCCATTTTGATTTTGGAGTACGTGTGCCTCAATAATGACGCACCATGTCATAACAGAGCAAGAGAACAGACAGGACACAAGAACATTGCCTGTCGACAACAGTTATATTCAATTTTCTCTTTCCTTCTCGTCTGTTTCATATTCATACATATCGAACAAAAGACATCGGAAAAATATTTCAATAAAAAAAAAAACGATAGAAAATATGCTGATTTTATATGAATATATAGATATTTTTTATTTTTCTAAGAGTCCAAAGAGATTTGAATTGGTAGCTGTTTGTTTCATGTCGAATATTGCTTTCAAATCATTACATAAAGTCATTGTCTTCATCATATTCATGATCGTCTTGTCCGGTCATAATATCTCCACCAGTAAATGAATCATAATCATTTCTTCGATCTGCTTTCAATTGTGGTTTAACTTGTTTTTTTCCTATTTTCTTCTTTTCATTTTGTTTCTCAATTGAAATATTATTGAGCGTTGAAGATAAACGTTTCACTTGTTCAAAGGTCATCGTTTTTGTTAGACCGGTTAGCAAATTATCGAGAAATTCGGGATAAAATTCAGATTTTGATAAAAGTTCAAGACGATTATATAGACGAAAACTGTAATCAAGGAATTCCTCTTTTTTAACTAGATTGATATTGTCTAATGAATTACGTTCGCCAGGTGCACTGACGAAGTCCGATACCATAGTTAATTTAAGTTCTTCTTTTTGTAAATCAGCACGTTTACGTAATTCTTCGAGTTCTTCGGCTGTATAAACTCGATTGGGTTCTTTTAATGATTCGAGAAGTTCTTCATCGCTATTTTGAGCATCACCAGCATATTTCTTTTTGGAAAGTTTATTTTTTGTTGTTGGCGGTGCTTTCGCAGGCGCTTTGGGTTTCTCTTCGGCATCGGATTTTTTCGGCTGAATGAAAGACAAAACAAACATATTGACATTTGCAATCAATTCATTTCAACAAACTTTTTCTTCGGGTTCATTTTCCCAATCATCTGGAATATCATCATCGTCATCACGGACTTGTGCATTTGCAATTGTATTATCTTGCCACTCGGACATGATTGAATTGAGCTTTTGTAATCTGAAATAAATCTATTTTCATTCGATCTTTCAGTTATTTCGTAAGAATAGAAATAAACAGCGATAGGTTAGTTGATAGATGTTTTTTGTTGTATTGTTTAATAAATATTTCGATGATAAATTTAAGATTGGTGGATAGTTTAGATCGATGGATGGATGAAAATCGGCGATTTGATGTCGCTGGGGATCAGAGAGAAATTTTTTCTGATTTAAATATTTTGCATAAAAAATACTCGTTTGACATCAATTGTTTCAAATAATTAAAAGACTTTTCTTTTATCAATGTATGTCACTAGTTGACGATTGAGTTTAATACGAAATGAATCGAAATTTGACGTTTTTTTTTCTAAATTCTACATCATATTATATCAGTTAAAATAGAACCGAAGTGACTTTTAGCTCTTTCATATTGCGAAAAACTTCATCACGATTGTGAAAGATTGCACAGATGTCGCACATTCATGAGTAGACCACAGATTGATATGTTATTTATTTGTTCTTCTCGAATCGAGTATGCAGGATTAGTAAACAGCGTGCTAGATCCTTTTATTTGACCAATCAATGTCGACTATGGTAGTTACATTAACCAATGAAAAATTTCTTATCAAATTTGTCTGTCATCGTTGTTGCTCATGAGTATTTGTTCTCATTTGATCACCTTGAGTCGTCGAAGAGAGTACAATTCGAGTCGAACTACTCAGTTCTTATCGTCAGCTTTTCTAGATGCCTTCCGACGTCTTCATTGACGGTGCTCGTTGTCTCGAACGTATTCGTAAACTTTACGGTTTATGGCAAGTGAGTCGAACTTGAATTTTAAGCTTTTATTTTCCGAGAGAAAAACAACAATTTTCATCTAGAATACCGATCAACAAGATGGAGGCGAAACATCAACGAACGAACATGAAGCATTGCATTCAGCTGATGCAATTATTGTTATTCGTGGGCAGAAAGAAGATGAATTTAACTATAGCAAAACTGCTGCTATACAAGTAAACGAAGAAATGTCGCTCGTGCTGTTGTTGTTATTTTTTTTCTCTAGACATGGCTATTCGGCGATGAAATGTACGATGTCTTGGTGGTTTTTTGTCAAGATTCAGTCACGATCTTTGCTGATGCAAAGAAAATCAATTATCTTAAACAAGTAAAACGAGTTGAATCAATGAATTTATCATTGAATCGATTGAATTTAGATTGAAAATGGACATAATAATAAAGAAAATGCTCCACGAAATATCAATTTCTTAGTACGAAAAGATAATGATGAGAAGAATCTTGCTGATATCATCGAACAAATCAAACAAAGTCATAAAGGAGAAACACTTGGCATTTTTGCTAAAGATAAAGTTGAAGGAGCATTGGGCGAACAATGGCAAAATTGTTTATCTCAACATTCGTTTAATACTGTTAGTTCGAGAAGAATCTTTTGTTTTGTCATTTCGATTTTCGTTGTTTTTCAGGTTGATATAAGTGCATCAATTGCTTATTTACTTTCAATTAAAGATGCCGAAGAATTAGCATTAATGAAAAAAGCTTGTGAAATAACTGGCAAACTTTACAGTAAACAATTGAAAGATCAAATTGTGAACACAGTTGCATCGGAACATGTCAGTTTTCTTTAGACAAAATCAGAAGATTATGTTTGTTTTTTGTTTTTCATAGAAAATTCGACATTCAAAATTATCAGACGAACTTGAATCTGCATTAAATGAAGAAAGATTCGTGCCAAAAGCGGACATGAATAATGTCGAAATGTGTTATCCAGCGATTATACAAAGTGGAGGAAATTACAATCTAAAATTCAGTGCTAATGTGTAAGAAAACAAGTCGATACGATATTGTTTTTTTTTTGAGTTTTGTTTAATTAGTGATAAAAATCTTCTCTATTATGGTGGTGGGACATCGATCGTTTGCGCATTCGGTACACGATATAAGTCATATTGTTCAAATCTAGTTCGAACTTTTCTCGTCAATCCAACTGAAGAAATGAAAAAAGTTTATACATTTTTACTCGAATGTGAAGAATTGATTATAAAAGAACTTAAGCACGGTAAATTGATTTACTGTTTTTTTTTCAAACAAAATAATCGAAATAATTCTGTTAGATGTTGTTTTGAGCGATGTATTTAAATTAGTCCGAGAAAAAATCGAACAAGAACAACCGGAATTAGTCAATAAAATGACGACAACTTTGGGGTTTGTGTTTACGATGTCAAAACTGTTGTTTATTGTTAAGTTTTCGAAAATGATTTAGAACGGCATTGGGCATTGAATTTCGAGAAAGTACAATTGCAATTACGAATAAATGCAATGCACGCGCCAAAAAAGGCATGACATTTCAAGTCAGTATCGGGTTTTCAGCTTTGGAAAATCCGAATAACAAATCAAGTCAATCGAAAACCTATGCGTTATTCATCGGCGATACGGTTTTAGTTAACGAAGTAAAACATATTGATTGATTGATTGATTGATCGTTTCGAATGCTTCGTTTCAAAATTTAGAATGAATCTTGTACAGTTTATACGACACCGAAAAAAGATCTTAATCATATTGCAATTATTTTAAATGATGAGGGTGACGATGATGAACAATCAGGTGATACACCACCAGTAGCACCGAGACGAGCAGCAGCTGTTGACAAAAATCGAGTATAGATTTTGTTGTGAAGTTGAATAGATGTTTTTGTTGAATGAAACGAATTTATTTAGACGAATGCAACGACTACTGAAGAATCACGACAAGAAATTCAAAAAACTCTTTTGAGAAAGTTAAACGAACGTGCAGAAGAACGATTAACATCAGCAAATGATCAAGTTTCAACAGCTAAGTTAGTTTCATACGAAATTATTTTGTTTATTTCTTTGAAATTCTCTTATTCAGAGCTCAAAAAATCTTAAATTCATACAAATCCGAAGGGCAATTTCCTCAAGATCCAGATATTCAAGATTTAAAACTTTATGTTGGTCAGTTGAACTTCTCATTCATAAAACTCAATCAAACCACAAACTTCTTCTAGATAAACACTATCGAACAATCATCGCGCCAATCAACGGCGTACCCACACCATTTCACATTTCAACAATTAAAGTAATTCGTTGAAACTCTTCTTGAATCAAAAGATTTTATTTATTTATTTATTTATCAAAGAATGTTTCATTGGCTGTCGAAGGTGAATATATCTATTTACGTATAAATTTCTTCAATCCAGGAGGTGTTGCGAAACAAGCTGATTCGATTGATAAAGAAAATATTTATATCAAAGAATTGTAAAAACAACAACAAACAAAAAGCAACTTTTCTTGTTGACTTATGCGTGTATTGTTTTGTAGAACTTATCGAGCATCGAATGAAAAAAAAGATGGTCATGCGCCAGCATCGAATAATCTCTCACATGTTCATAAATTAATCCTTGAAATACAAAAACAATTCAAAGATGAAGAATTAGAACGTAAACAAATGGAGGTTCGAGAATTGATTTCAGAATTAAAAATCGAACTGTTGAAAATCTTTTCAGGGCGTCGTTAAACAAGCAGCTCTCGTTCTCAATCCAAGCAAAACCAATCCGAAATTAAAAGATCTCTACATACGGCCAAGTTTAGCCAATAAAAAAATCACAGGCACTCTTGAAGCACATACCAATGGCTTTCGTTATACTTCTGTTCGTGGCGATCGTATCGATATACTCTATTCAAATGTGGCACATGCATTCTATCAACCATGTGACAATGAAATGACAATTCTCATGCATTTTCATTTGAAAAATGCGATTATTTTCGGTAAACGCAAACAGACTGATGTACAATTTTATACCGAAGTTGGAGAATCAACGACTGATCTTGGTAAACATCGAAATATGCACGATCGAGATGATATACTTGCTGAACAAGCCGAACGAGAAATGAGAAATAAATTGAAAGCGGCATTTAAAAATTTTATTGATAAAGTTGTACAACAGAAAAATTTTCCATTCGAATTCGAAGAACCATTTCGAGCGTTGGGTTTTCATGGTACACCGCATCGTTCGATGGTTTTAATTATGCCAACAACGAGTTGTGTTGTGCAATTGTCTGAATGGGTAAATTAAATTTTAAAAAAAACAAACAAACTTGAGGATCGAATACGTTTGTTTAAATTGTTTTCAGCCGCCATTTGTTGTCGTACTCGATGAAGTCGAGTTAGTTCATTTCGAACGTGTTCATTTTCAATTGAAAAATTTCGATATGGTTTTCATTATGAAAGATTATTCGAAGAAAACGCTAAGCATTCAATCGATACCCATGGCTGAACTCGACAGAATCAAAGAATGGCTCAAGTAGACAAAGAAATTTTTCCTTGTGCAAACAAATGATTTTGTTTTTCGTTGTAAAGTTCATGCGAAATTTGCTATACTGAAGGTCCACAAACATTGAACTGGGCGAAGATTATGAAAACAATAACTGATGATATTATGGGATTTTTTCAACAAGGTGGCTGGACATTTTTAGAAGCCGATGGCGATGACGTAGCCGAGGGTGGTGTAGTCGAAGATTCTGATATGGACGAAGATGATTACAATCCTGATGAAGATGATAGCGAAGAAGAAGGTTCGGAGAGTGATTATTCAGGTGTCGAAGAAGATGATGATGATTTCAAAGATGACGAAAGTGAGTGAAGATTGTCTCTATATGATTTGAAATTGAATTTATTTAGGTGGATCGGATAATCTCGGATCCGATGAAGAATCAGGTAAAAGTTGGAGTGATCTCGAAGCTGAAGCACGACGAGGTAAACAAAAACCAACATGTGTTCTTTTGTTTATGTTTGATTTTTAGCTGATGCTGAAAAAGACGAGTACGATTCTGATAATGATCGTCGAAGTAAGAAGAAAGGTCTTAGCACATCGAAAAAACGCCCAGCTCGTTCACCACCACGAACCATTAACAAAAAGAAGAAAAAATAAAACTTCGATATTCGTATTCTTATCGAACTAATATGTTTTCATTTCTTTTCTTTTTCATGTATATTTTATCTGCGTAGAAAACTAAAACACATAAAAAAACGAATCAAAAAAAAATATAACTTCTACATTTGAATCTTTTTATTTGTCTTTTTCTGTTGTGTATGAGAAAGATTTTGTTGTAATAAGAAAAATACAAAAAAAACCGCACATTTAGCAAATAAATAAAAATGTTTCATTCGTGTCTTGAACGATAAAAAGAAGTTCATTCTTAATCAAGAATTCGTTGTTTCGGCAAATATTTTCTTAAATAGCAAATAAAGACTAATTCAATCTATGATCATTATGTATGCGTCGATATTCATCACTGTTTGTCAAGTGTCAATATATCAAACATTATCATTCAAGAGACAATATATGCACATTTGATTAGATTTGTTCATTTTTGAAAAAAGAAAAAGAAAATTAAAGTTTATTCAATCTACGAATTGCTCATCTATATATAAACGAGTGAATATGTTAAAAGTAATGATCATTAAGACGAAGAAGAAGAAAGAAAGAAAAGAATGAGACATTTATGCCATTCAAGCATTACTACAATTAACGACACGAAGAAGAAAAAGACTGGTAAGTCTATCATGCAGAAACTTTTCTTCTTTTTTTTTTCTTGGGCTTTTTTTCATGTTATTACTTGCTTAAAATGTTAAAAATTCAGTAAGAATGCGTGAAGAATCGAGTATGTGAAATGACGAGAGAAAGAGAAGAAGAAGAAGAAGAAGAAGAAGAAAAAAAAAGAAATAGAGCAAAAGAAAAAGAAACGGAAACTCATTTTTATGTTCAAGACAAGCGGCGACGACAAACGACGATTCCCTCAAGACCTGTTTCTATTCTTCCGTGTTAGCTTTTACTTATCACCTTACTACAGTTTGAGACTCTAATGATAATCGGTACCTTTTTTCCTCGTCTATATACAAACACCACACTTGGGCACAAATATAGAAGAATAACTCTAGAGAAATTAAACATTTTATTCGATCCCCAATATAAATGATACACTTTTTTTATAGATCTCTTTCTTTCTTTCTTTCTTCGTTTTTTTACAACTCACACCGATTGATAATAAGAAGTAAGTGTTGATTTTTATTCTATTGAATATCATTTCTTTTCATTCTTTTTTATCTTTTTTTCAAACATTAAATAGAAGAAAAACAAACAAAATACCTATAGAAATGAATATATAAATTTTCTTTTTCTTTTCTTCTTTTTAATCTATTCTTTTGTTATATAATACAGAAAACTATTCATATTTAAAGAAAATCTAATAACTTCCGATAATTATTAGCAAGAAGAAAAAAAAAGAGAAGAAAAGTTTAAAACAGCTGAATATTAAGAGGAGAACTAACAAATTGGTGAATCTCTTCAAGCAAGCTGACGTCGTCCAATTGATCAAAATCAATGAATGAAATCAAAAGAGATACTTCAGTTTCTTTTCTTCTTCTTCTTCTTCTTCTTCTTCTCTTTTTATCGAAGCTAAAAGTACAGGTTTTGCTGATAATCTGGACATGGAATGTCTATTTGTTCGTTGTCGTCAAAACCTGTATTGAACTGGCATAATTGACACCGTTTTTTCTTCTTTCTTCTCTCTTTTCTTTTTATTTGAAGTTCAAACAGACAAAAAAACGTATGTAAAAAAAGAAATGTTTCCTTTTTCTTCGTCTTCTTTTTGGAAATAAAATTATTTAAACATTCCATTCAGTTTATTAAATTTTACATTTTTCTCCTCTCTCTCTCTCTCTCTCTCTCTCTTTCTTTCTCTTTTCATTTAAATTGAAACACATCTGTATTATGTGCATATACGTGTACATATTGTTGATTAAAAGTGCTTAAACAAACATACGGCGTATCGTTCTATTCGAATGAAAGAATCATTACAATGAAATTTTTTGTTTTCTCATTAACAGGAGCAAGAAATAAATAAATGAATGCACATGAGAATAGAAAATAATTTGCCAATGCGTTGCTTCTGTAATAATGAATTAACATCTTTGATTTTTTTTCCTTACTCACAAGTAGTAATCATGCAAACGCATTTATATAGACATATTTGCGTTTTTCTTTTGTCTTCGATAAGGAGACGGAAGATTGACTATTTCATTGATTGTTTTACACACTCTTTTGCACAAGAGATTGTATTAGATATGGAGAAAATAAAAGAAGCAGAAACTGAAGTACATACATCAAGAAAATTTCAAGGAAGTAATAACTTCAAGAAAATTAAAAGAAAGACTCAATATTTTCAACGTTATTCATGGCAAAGTGTTGAATTTGTATGTACATTTGAAAATTATTATTAAAAAAATGTAATCGGATTTATTGTTGAAAAAAAAAATAAAAAAAAAGAGGAGAAGAAAAACAAATGAAAGATAATCTTAAATGTCTGACTCATCCTCTAATTCTTGATTAGGACGAGTTCGATTTGGGTCATAATATGGACTAATGAAAGTATGTGGTTTATCTCCGAATGATTGACGTGGAATACTTGTTTGTTGTAGATTTTTCTCTTTTGGTGACGCACCATTGAGAGTTTCTTCACTCGGATTATATATGACTGGAGGTGTTTGTTGTTGTGCTGCTTTTCGACGACGATAATAAATAAAACCAATAACAACAATAGGTAACACAAGTAGAATCGGAACGGTAACAGCAGCAGCAATAACACCTGGAGAAACTGGTCCCCCTGGACTTTCAGTTGAATCACCTGGACGAGGCGTTGTCACAGGTACTGGCGGTTTCGGTAGAGATTGATTTCCAATGTAGTAAAATAATCGTGTACCATGCCAAAAATTTGTTTCTTGTGGAGATGGTATTGCTGAATAATTAAGAGTTAAAGTCAATTGTTGTTGAGATGTATAGAATTGTAATAAAGGTTGATCAATAGATGCACATATGGATTCTGTAGTTTCACCATCAGTATAAATTAATTGATCGGCACATTCTTCTGTTAAATTGAATACGGTTCCATCACGTATAGAAAGTTCATAGATATAAAGATAAATCGAATAGTTTTTATCTCTATCAGCTTCAGGTACTTCAATAGTTAACGAACAAGTTGAGGGTGTAACACCCTCATAACTATTTGGATAATGTTTCGAATCAATAAATCCTGATAGACCATTCGTCTTCACATGGTCACAGAATCCATATTTCGTAACACCTGAATTCGTATTCATTGGTAAACATTGATAATAAAATTCGAGTGCATCCGCAGGTTTACCGTCACAATGTTTTAGTTCAGGTTCAAGTGAAGTAACATGCGCATACGAACATGAACTTTCACCTGCACATTGTCGTTCTGGTTGATCACTTGGATAATGACACGTATATTGATTAGCATCACATTGATTTGGATTTACTCGACGGATATATTGCGATTGTAAAATAACAAGACCATGATATAATGTGCAACTAAAATCAGCACGATCTGCAACTTCTGTATTCGTTGCACAGAGAACGTGCTGACGAATTTCATATGGATCCGTTGGTGGAGGAAGAACTGTTCTATTTGCACATTGATCATTATTTATTGATTCAAAATAAAGTTGAAAACCACTGTAGATTGTACTTGAAGCGACGTATGTGTTATTAAAACGAACTTCTACGAAATCTGAACATGTTTCAAATACATAACGGCCATGACTAAAACCACAGAGACGCGTTGGAATAACTTCATGATCATCAATATCAATATATGGATCATCTTCATGACATAATTCACCTTGATTTCGTAATGTTGATCGTCGTGGTAAATTTAATGAAATAATATAAATTCGAAATGCTTTATGAAGTTTACTACCCATTAATTTATTCGATCGTAATGGTGCCTTACATAGTTGTGATGTTGGTTTATAATCCGTTGTTGATAGTAGTGCACCACCTTCGACTTTATTCCAAGTCGTACCTGCTGAACAAACATCGAGTTGAACTTTTGGTCGTGTTGGAATACATTGATATTCAACATAAGCATAATTAGCAAGTGAAGAATTACAATTACGTAAGAGTACAGGACTTATAAATTGAAAACAACTATGAAGTCCACCGCAATGATTGAGTGATGTTGTATAATCTTGAAAACAATCATCGGGAGAATATTTACAAGTACTACTCGTTTGTTGACATGTTTCATCTTGGCTAACAGCAAGTTCTGCTTTATGAATAATAAGAACGTAATCAGGTTCGTCACATCGTAATATCAATGAGCTCGATGCACCTTGCGTGACAATTGTTGTGTTTGTACTTGTAAGACCGGGTCCTGGTATTTCTGGTGTTGTTGTTGGTATTGGAGTTTGTGTTTCTCCACCAGTCGTTCCACTAGATTTCGGTAGAAGTTGATAGACCAATGCAAAACCTCGTTGATCTTGTGCATTTGTATTCACTAATGCATAGGAAACAAAAATTGAATCTGTCGGTTCACAAGTATTAATTAATAATTCAGTTGAATGTGTACCACATAAAATTTCCGTATTTAATTGACCATTACATTGATAAGATATGGTCAAATAATCATCTGAACAATTATTTGTTGCTGAATTGACTGGACCAATATTCATATCAAGTAGATACAAATGAATTACATTGTTTGAAGTCGATGATATACTCAATGTTGTATTCGTACATAGTGTTTGTTTATATGCTGGATAGGATGCACTTGTTAGTATACCATAGTTTCCTAAACTATCTAAATTTGCATTACATAATTCACGAGTATTTTGAATAATTGCTGGTGTTGGTAAACATTGATATTCAGCAAAAAGATATTTGGCTGGTTGTGAACCACATTCAGGGGAATGTATCGCATTGACGAAAGGAATTATACATAATTGTTTGCCTGCACATGTTTGTGGAACAATATTAGCATCGACGATACAATCACCTTGATCATAATAACAATGCGAACCTGCATGATAACCATAAACAGCTCGAAGAATAAGCATAACATAATTTTCTGGACATTGGAAATCTTTACCATCTAAAGTTGATGATGTTTCCGGGTAACATAATGTTCGAAATATAGGTTGTGATGGTGCAGGAAAATAATCTGGTTTCTTAGTAGTTGTTGATTCTGTCGGAACTGTAGGTGAAAATGTTGCAGCCGTTGTTGTTGTCGGAAGTGATGGACATAATTGAGAAGGTGGTTTATCACGAAATTCAAAGTAAAGTTGAAAACCATAACCAGTTGCAGTTGGTGTTCGAATAAATTGTAACATAATTGTTTTATGGCATGTATAAGCTAGAAGATTAGTATAAGATACTCCACACATTTCATTGACAACACCGTCGGACGTAATCAATAATCGATCTTTCACGCAAGTTTTATCTGTACCTGAACCAGTTGCTGATGTAAGATGCATATTAACAATATACAAATAAATATCTTGATGAGATTTATCGATTGTTAAGTTAAATGTACAATCATATGGATTTGTTGTTGGTGTACTTGGATAGTTTGGCGTAACGATAAAGCCACGAACAGTATTTGCTTGTATTGAAGACGTACTACACATATCGTATCGAATAATATCTGTACTCTCTTTTGGTATACATGTATAGTCAACATGATAGTAAGCAGATTTACGATCGTCACATGATGTTAACGCCTTACTTGTATGAAAAATTGTATATCTTGTTAGACCAGCAGAATAAATTTGCATATTTGTTATATCACTTTGAAAACAATCATTTTGATCGTATGAACACGTACTTGGATCGGTACTTCCGTCAGGTTTAGCAGCATAATCTGCTGTTAGAATATCGATAACATAACCACTTGGACATTGAAGTACCTGAGATGTACTTTGACAAATATCGTAAATTGTTGTATCCGTAACACCCAACTCGCAATAACCCCATTGATGATCGACATCAAAATTAGCTGTTAATGAACACCAAGGTTCATTAGCATTTGATGAACTTGGTGGATCGAGTTTTACACAACTTGTTTGCGTATTTCCTTTATAAGTAAATGGAAGTGTACAATATTGTCGTGTACCATTCGTTGTACCACCGTAAGCAGCAACTAGAGAAAATAAAAATTTGAAAATAGAACAAAAAATACTTGACTTATTATTTGCATTTACTTCGAAGACTTGGTGGCGTTTTAGTTGTAGTTAGTGGTGGTGCTGGCGTTGTACTAGTAGTTGTTGTTGTAAAACCATCTGGTATGCATGACCAACCATTTGGTATATCCATTGTTTCGAAATACATTTTAAATCCACGATAATTTACAGTTGGATGACTTGTTGTATAGTGAAATTCAACTATATTCGAACAACTGACTGCAAGATATTCTGGTTTATGTGAACCACAAAGAGTTATTTTATGATCACCATCGTAAACTGTTAACGATGATGTATCACAATTGCCAGCATCACTATTACCATCAATGTATATATCGAGAATAAAAATCTGCCATATTTTACTGCTCAATGTTTGAATTCGTTTTGTACATGAATGTGGACCAGTAAATGTTGGATATTGCGGACTGACAATAATACCTGAACTAGTAGCAATGGTTTCTGTACCTGTTGATGAACAAATATCAATTGGTTCTTCGTTATTTGGCAGAATAGTTGGTATACATTCATAATGAAGATATAGATAATCAGCATTTGATGAATTACATTGTGATAGTGATTGTGGAATAGTATAATCAATGTAACATTGATGTGTACACGGTAAATCAAGTGAAACTGTTTGCATACAATGTGACCATGCAGGTGCTACACAACCTGAACCTGATACACCATATTGAGTTTGAATTATTGAAAGAACATAATCTGATCCACGTGGACATCGAATAGTTGTCGATGTTCCAAGACAAATTTGTGCAGCAAATATTGGCGATACGACTAAATCTTGTGCCCATGATGGTAATGGTTCATCGGGAGGTGTTGTTGTACTACCTGTAACAGGATCACCACCACATGTAATCTCTGCTGGTTTTTCGATCCATTCAAAATAAAGTTTAAAGCCCGTGTAATATGAACTGATCGATATTGCATTATAGTAAAAATCAACACTATTTGCACATATTGGTGCAAGTGCTAATTTTCGGAGACCACAATAACGTTGAATACCATGCGGAGTATTGACTTGTAGGTAATCGTTGCTGCAACTATCACGAAGAGATGGAGATGATTCGAGAAAATTGTGTTGATCAGCATTGAAATCATCTGAGAAAGTAAAAGAAAAAGAAATTCATTGGATGTGAAAGAATTAGAAAATTTTGTATTCATACTATTTAACAAAACGGGTGCTTCACTTCCAATATCTAATTCTAAAATCCAGACTTTCAAAACTCGATCCGTAACTTTAACTATTTTTCTAACACATTCATGAGTTGTCGTTGAAAACGTTGGAAAATTCGGACTAGTCAAAATTCCATGCATATCATGAATATCACCAGCATCACAGATATTATACACTTGTATACCAGGATTCGGTCCTATTGGTCTACTTGGTAAGCATTGATATTTAATATGTATGTAATCGGCCTCATCATCGAAACATTGAGCTAATCGATATTTTGAGTAATACCCTACGTAACAATATGATGAATCGTAAGGACAGTTGGTCAATGTCGATAGAGCTTCTTGTGTACAGTCACCTAGTTTGAATCCACATTGATTTGATGCGTGAGTTTTATTAGTACCATAGTAGGCATCGAGTAAAATAAAAGTATAACCAGTTGGACAACTATAGGAAAGGTAATCATTGTAACAAATATCGACTTCTTGTTCGGGAAGTGCAGTCATATATGTTTGGTTTTGAAAAGGTGTTGCTGTAATTGTTGTAAATGGTGCTGTTGACTGTGTTGGTCCAGTTGTTGTTGTCGGTGGATCACCACATCGTCCATCTGTTGGCATATGTTCAGTTTCAACATATAATTGAACACCATAAAGAAATTTTGTATCATCGGTAACCGTATAAATTAAATTGACTTCTTCGGAACAACTTGAAAAAAGATGTTTATTATGTTGAAATGCACAAAATTCGACAGGTTTGCTATCGAATTTATCAATGAGTACTAATTTATTTTCTTGACAATGATCTATTACTTCATCACTTAAACTAATGATAAGTGCATAGAAATTCATAATGTAACCAGGTGACGCTTTGAAATTATATGAACAATTCATATTTTTTATATGTGGATAATCGTAACTTTGAAAACGACCATTCGTAACCATTTTAATCGGAATAGTCGAACCATCCGATGGACATGAAATATTGGAAACTAAATCAGTGTTTGTCGGTATACATTGATATTCAATATATTGATAGGAAGCTGTTCGATTGTTACATTCACCTGTTGGTGCATGTCCAACAAATGAAAATGAACAACTTCGAGTACATATCGATGATTGACTATTGATACTAATACAATCGGTAGGTTTATGTTTATCACATTGATTAGAATCTGTATAACCGTATACATCTCGACGAACTGCAATTTCATAATTAGCTGGACAATGAAATTGGTAGGATTCACCTAAAGAAAAATAATTTCTTGTTTTTCTTTCAAGTTTAATAACAAAATCAATGAATCATTACTAGGACAAAGTTGAAAACTAATAATAGGCGAAGCTATGCCGAGTTGTGCATAAATCGGTAATGGTGTTGTTGTATCGTAGATACTAGTTGTTGTCGATGGTGTTGATCCTGGAACTGGTGTAACTGTTCCAGTCGGGCAAATATCAGTTGGAACACGATCAATTATTTCGAAATATAATCGTAAACCTCGATAAAATGAATAATCTGTTGTAATGAAATATTGAATCATAATTGTCGATGCACATAAATCTGGATAGATAAATCGTCTTGAACCGCAATGTTTGTATGTTCGAATATTATCAACAACATAGAGATGATCTGAAGGGCAACTATCATCGATTGATGAAGCTATATATAGATCAGTAACCCACAAACGTATTTGTTTATTATCAGGCACATGAATAGCTCGTATACATTCGGTTGTTGTTGTTTGAAATTGTGATGGATAACCAGGACTTTTTATAATACCATGATCAGTCGTTATATCCACTGAACTCTGGCAAATATCATAGTTTTTCTCAGTTTCAGTGAGAACAATCGGAATACAATCGTATTCAACTTGAACATAACTAGAATTTTGTCCGTTACATTCGGTCAATTTCTTTCGAGTGAAATATGGAGAACAACTTAAACTATCGGTTTTGCACGATAATTCTGCTGTACTAACTGCATCAGCAATGCAATCGCCTGATGTATATACGCATGATCCATCGATAGATGCTACACCGTAGAAAGCATTTCGAATAACGACGACTGTATTAACAGGACATTGAAGTTGTACGCTTCCTGGCACACATGCTTTAACTGCAGGCATGAATTGAGCATATTGACTCTGAGTGAAGGCAATATTTTGAAGTATATACAGTATAACACATAATAGTCTAAACATTTTTATTGTTCGAAAAATGAAATGCTAAAACTCTCTTGTTAGATTCGATAGAGTTGCAGCATTTAACAATGATAGTGAAGTGAAATAGAAATGAAAATAATTGAAACAGTTTAAAGTTCTTATTTATTGTAACTTAAGATAAAAAAAAAGATGATACAGAGTAGATGCTACTATCTCGAAATTCTCTCTCTTTCTCTCTCTTTTTCGTCTTTTTTTGTACACGGACAAATGACGCATTTTACCTTTGTTCTATTATCGTTTTACAAAAAGAAACTACTAAATTAATGTTGAGATCAAATAATTTTCAACAGATGTTTTTAGTGTAGATCATTCTATAATTTAAAATGCGCACTTCAAATGACTATTAGTCATTAGTACAAAGTAAAATATCATGCATACACGATGAGTATTTGTCTTAGATAAACTAAATTGTTGACAAAGAAAACGATATCTACATCTGTTTAATCAATATGAAGAGCAAAAAACTCTCTTCGAGAATTTCGTCTTAAGAAATAACAAAGATAGAAGAGATGTAATTATATTTGTTCACGTCTATTTCTTTTCTTCATATAGTTGAATATAGTTTTTGTTTTATTAAGAACACAAAAGAAAAACAGAAGTACCAGACAAAAAAAGAAAAGAAAAGAAAAAAAACAAACAAACGTACATACATTAAAGAAAAAGAAGAAGAAAGGACATTTTTTATGTTGTTGTCTTTTTTTAGTTGTATAGAATTGGTCAATAGATAGATCTCTTTTTTTGAAGTATATCGCACGTGATCGATATGACGTACATATACAAAGGCTACGAATATAGACAATAGACTACTGTCCAAAAATGTTTTTTTTGTTTTATATGATATAATCGAGTTCGTATCGTGCGTAATCATTTCGTGATTTTACTGTGCGTTTTTTATATAATTCTGATTCGTCAACTATTGGTTTAATATTATCATCAACAATTCGTGGATATGCAGCAACTAAAGTGTCTTGTGCACCAATATATAATGTATTATAAACTTTCCAATAGACATCACGTACACGTCGAGCTGGATGAAATAGACCTTGTAATGCATAATAAAGTAATCGACATGGTCCAAGACCAACACGTAGACCTTCGATGGCAGCTATGAACGCTTGAATAACATGTGGACTTGTTTCAAATACATTCGGCCAAACATGATTTAATAAATGTGTCAATGCATCCTCACAACCAAAACCGAATACACCTAATGACATATGTCCAATGGCTGTCATAGCTGTTTGTCGATGAACTAAATCACGATCCATCATTGCATCTTCGAGTAATGGTGTTACAGCATAGATATAATCTTTTGACATTTCACCAATATATTCGAACATAAAAGCTAGAGCTTTGAGAACACCATTCTGTACATTTAATTCGGGTACACGATATTCGTTCATGAGACCCGGTAGAACAGTAAATGGTGAACATGTTTCTGAAACAATAGCAATAGCAACGGTTGTACAAACACGTAATTGACGTTCTTGAACTTTAAGATTATTTAATAATGTCGCAAGAACATCATGTGGACCGATAGCTTTTGCAATATAACCGAATGTATTGATTGCTGCACGACGTATAGATTTTTTGTGCGCTTTTAATAGTTCAAGTAATTCAAAGCAAATACGCATCCATTCTCTTGCTGGTACATGTTCAGCGCCGAGTTCAGCTATTCGACCAACAAGATCAATGCAATTTTCTTGTACTTTTTCATGACGATTTTTTAAAATCGGTGTTAAACGTGGTAATAAATCTTTTATTGGTGGAATCATATGTGTCATACCTATGACATTAACGATGCCTTTCAATGCACCGAGTATACTTCCAAGAACTTCAGGATATTCTTCGCCAAGAGATTCATGTAGAACTTCACTTAATTGTCCCATAAGTTTCTCTTCCGAACATAATTTCATAATATTAGCTATTTTCTGTATAAGATCAGCTGCTTGTTGACGAACTTTCGCTGTTTTATTATTCAAACGCCAAAGAATTGTACCACATATTTGCGGTAAATAGGCTTTACAACGTTTAGCTAATGAATTAACAACCGCACCGAAACCATTTAACATCACAGCATCATCTGTTGTTTGTTCTTGAAATGCGTAAAGTATACCATCAATTAATTGTTCTTCTAAACGTGAATCAATATCAGCTGAACCTAGATTCGTCATAATTTTCTCAATGGTTTCAATGACCATTTTACGATATTGTTCAGATTCATCTTTTAAATCATCAACAATACGATTAATAATTTCAGCAGCACCGACTTTATTTGCCATTTCAACAGTTGTATCAACTAATTGTCGATAATTTCGACGGTCCAATGCCATACGTTGATTCCAAAAGAAACGAAAAAATGCTGGTAAAACTTCTTCTTTGATATATTTTGCTTCTACACCATCCGTAGCTGTACATTGTTTAACAACTTTTAAAACAATCTTTTTCATTTCTTCATCGGGCGATTGAAATTCTCGAATTAAAATATCCATCGCTTCACGTGTATAATAACACGCATATTCAGCGTCCATCAATGGAATTAGATAGCCAATAGCTTTAAGAAATGCAGCAAGACCTTTGCCACGAAGTTGTTTAACACCTTTCCAAAGTGGTTTAACCACACTATCGAACGATTCAATACCGTACGGTGCCGAAGCTTCGGCAAGCGCTGCAATACCTAAGGCTGTTATTGTTCGTACTTTTTGTTGTTCATCAACAAGACCATGTTCGATAATATCGACAAGTGATTTTAAGTGTGGTAGAATGGCACAACCAAGTAAAATAGCAATCTGTTGAACGATTTTGATTCCAGTATGTCTTGCTTGCCAAGATTTTTTACTTTTACAAACAGCTTTTAGAAATGGTAACAATGCTGGAATGCCGAGTGCAGATGCAACGACAGCAAATGCACGAGCTGTTGTATTACGAACGTATTCGTCTAAATTATCGATATCTGGACGCATCGTTGAAATCATCGTTGCTAGACCAGCAGCTTTAGCTAAATTCGAAATAATTTCACGACCTTCGACACGTGCATAGTAATCTTCATCGATTAAAAGTGGTTCGATAACGACACAGATTTTGTGAACATACGGACGAACAAGATCGTCGAGTTTATAGAGAATTCGATCGATAACTTTAACAAGTAAATGTCGTTCTTGATCTTCTAATGTTGGCGACATGAGTAACGGTAAAATTTGATTGAACAACGGACCAGCACCGAATTCACGTGCTTTATCTGTGATTTGTCTCAATGCAGCTTTACGCATTGGCGGTGTGCCGTTTTTGATTTTCAATAGTAATTTCATGATTTTTCGTTCTTTTTGTTCTTCAGGTGTGAGAGCTTCTTCATCGACTTCTTGTAATAATTTATCAAAATATTGTAAATCATCGGGTTTTAGCAGAGGTAGATTTCCTGATGGTTGATATTCTTGTAATTGATTCGCTTGAGCATGTTGACCATGCGCCGATTCTTGAATATGAAAGCCGGACATCGTCGATTGTGGTGTTGGCGTTGCAGTTAACTTTCGTGCTGGCGTTCGAATCGGAACATAGGACGCCGGCGGTGGTAAAACTTTGTAACCAGGTGGAAACATGGCGTCGAGTTCTTCATCCGACAACGGTCGATTACGTTCATCGATTTCACGTTCCCAACGATAGGCTTGCATTTGTTCAGGCGTCATCGGCACTTGATTAGGTGCTGGTGTTGCCATATTAGCAGCACGTGCGCCAACAGGTGTAGCAATGATCGGTGTCATGCCAGGCGTAAAGCCACTGGCTGTACGTGGTGTCGATGCAACACCGATTTCTTTGGCAACTGGAGTGAAACCACCGCTGTTGGTTGTTGTGGCGTTGGCTGGTGTTTCGTCCCAACGAGATCGACGTTTGTCTGCCGATGGAGTCGATCCAATGAGGTAATCGGCATCGTCCATGCCACCACGATCGGTTTTCGGAGTTTCAGCCCAACCGGAATTCATGGTTTCTCGTTCCGTACGTGGAGTTTCATCCCAACGATTACGTTTATTCGAGGGTGTGGCTGAATGATGTGGAGTTTCGGCACCAGGCGTACGTGAAGCCATTGGTGTTTCATCGAACGATTGACCAGCGGCCGGTGTGGCGTCCCAGATGCGATGAGCTGGTGTGACAGCTTCGTCGTATGCTGTTTTCTTGGCTTTAGGATCGACGTCATCTGCAGGCGCTGTTTGATCCCATCGACGTCGACGTTTTTCTCCTGCTGTACTTGCAGAACCGTTGCCATTTGCTTCATTTGCTTTCATTTTGTCGGCGATTTGATTGCGTGTATCGATCTGAAATACAGATAAATAGAATTTTGAAATTTCTTTTCGAAATAATTCGACTTACTTTTGCATTTTTAACTTGCATTTCACCCATAATATCAGCATAACCACGTCCTTTCGCATGTGGATCAGGCGTTTTTCCACCTAAACAAATCGAAATCGATTAATTTTCTTTATTAAACATTTTTTCCATGAGAAAAACAAAAAAAAAATAGAAGAGATTATTATGATTTTAAAAAAACCCACCGTTCGTGATAATATATCAAGAAATGATACATATCTTCTATTTTCAATCGAAATACAGCAGAAAAAGAAACTTAAATACGTTTCTTTTCTTGATATTATACATCTACGATAGTTTTCCTTTTCTAGCAGTGTGTAGTATCAGTACCAAGCTAGAGCTCATTTCAAGCAGGAAGATTGTCAACGTTGTGCGACGTTGATAATCGTTTGACGTCTAAAACATAAGGCTAAGAAATTAAATAGGCGTTTTCATCGTTCATTCACACCTTTTGTCTTTTGTTTTCAAAAGATGATGTTTATCCAGGTCGCCAAACGCCTACAAAAATCAACTCGGTATCAAAATAGCTTTCATTAGATTATACTCTCAATAAACTAAGACCGAAAAGAAGCTGAGCAAAAACGAAATAAAACAAAACAAAAAACGAACTGAAACTTTTTTTTTCTTTCTATTTACCATCTGCAAAATAATCGACACGTTCAGGTGAAATCATGCCCGGTATCATACGACGTTTCTTCTGATAATCATTTTCTCGATCAGCAATCGTCGGTCGACGATATTCAGCCATTGGATCATGATTTCGATCGATATTAGGAATATTTTGAAGTATATCTGCTGATGGTCCATAGTTTTTCTTCTTATTCGTTGAACTCGTTTGATAATCCATCTCTTCATCCTAAGAAAAAGAAAAACAAATCAATCGTTTTCTCAATTAAAACACTTTCTTACATCATCATCTCCTGCTACATAATTTAAATATCCTCCTTCTGTTGTATTTTCTTCATAAACGTCAGTGTCTAAAATTTGTTGGCCAAATCTGGTTCCACGAGCTTCATCTTCTTCTTTTCGACGTTCATCACGTATAGCTTTCGCTTGAGCTTCGATGGCATCATGTTTCGAACTCATGCTGTACAAATCGTTTGAATTGACGAGACAAGAGTGCGTTGAGAAATATAGTCTCTTGCGTAAATTTTGTTGACAAAAAGGAAACAAACAACAACAACAATTGTTTAGATTCGAATTTTTCCTAGTCAATGAATATTTATTGACGAGAAAAAATAAATTCTTTCGAATAAAAAATAAAATCTCTCGATTTTTTGAGGAAATTTTTCTTGAAAATTCAAGTCGATTTGCTCAATTTCATCATACTTATGCATTCGAATTGTAATTTCATTGGTCGATCGACTCGAACAATAGGACACAAGCGAACGAAAATAAATGAACTGAATGTTTAAAGAAAGAAAAAGACAATTTTAGTTTTTCTTCTTGATTTCTTCTTATCAACAGAAGAAAAAAACGAGACGAAATCATCGATATTCAATTGATTCTTGTTTCTAGATAATTATTAACTGAATTGTTGACTCATTTCTTGTTGTTTTCTTATTTATTCTCATTGTTACATCTAATCAATATTCTTCAATGTTCTCATCATTCGTTGATGGTATGCATCCGCATCAACATTTTCCACTTATGCAATTACCTGATCGACAACAAATGCAAATACCGACTGGGTAAGAATTGAACTAGTTCGATTTCGTATGTTCTCGAAAGACAAAGGCATGCACACTCGTCACCCTCTGTATTCAATTTTCTACACTACATCATTACTCATTTGTCAATTGATTGACGATCTTTTCACCTATTCATTTGCAATTATCTATTTCATTTCGATTTTGTCCCCTCTCTTTCAAATTAATTGTAAATAATCAATATTGCAAAGAAAAAAGTTTGTTGTTTTTACCGAGTCGAATATTAAAACATTTTATCCACATGCACAAAAACATTTACATATTTACTCATTGTTTATATTCGACATAAATAAAGATTCATAAAGGACGATCTTATGTCAACGGATTAAATGACAAGAGATTTGAAAAACAACAAGGCAAGCATCCCACGAGAATCAATTTATGCTCGCAGCTATTTGAACAGATGCACTGGGTGTGTCATGCTGTGTTGATAATTTATTTTGTCTCTATCATTCCGATAATTATCCTTTGAATACAACACATCTGATCAAACTTCGTTGTTGGTTGATATGAAATCGGAGAATCCGATTTGAAAATCGATTCGATGAATGTCATTCGAAGTTTTTCATTTTGTTTATTTATCTTATCGAAACTACTTACGAATAGAAGATAAGTTATCTTTGTTTTTTTTCATTGAAAAGGATATCCTAGTTGAATGAATCCTAACCTTTTCTTCTATGACAGTTTTTTTTCTCTGGTGGTGTGTTCTTTCTATCAGAATGTTAAAGATCTGACTGATGATAAACTGGTTAAAACAAAAAAGAATTACATTTGACAATCAACTGTCGTTACCCATCATTTTTCTAATCATTATTTGTTGTCATTGGCAAAAAAGTTATTTCATTCTTGATTCATTTATGCTAATAAGACAGACAAAAAATTTGACGTACAACAAAACAAACAAGAAAACTTGTTGTTTTTCAATTCCTTCTGCTGACCCTGAAATCAAACGGCGATAAATCATCAGGGTCGTTCATTTATTTCTTCTTCTTCTTTTTTCTCGTTGTGTTCGCATTCTACTTGACCCTTGGCGAATGTGTCCGGCAAACTTTCAAATCTATCTCTCTGCGCGTATATATATGCCCCCGATTAATTGAGTTTTTCTTTCCCTGTTCTGTTCTCGAACGAGAGGAAAAAACGAGCGAACGAGGGCATACTCTTGATTTGCTAGGAACAGAACAATCTATTTTCTTTTCCTCTCTCTCTCTCCCTCGTTCGATGTCTCTTATTCTCTCGTTTCTCTATTTTTTTAACGAACGAAATAAGAAATAATTATATGCATTGATGTGGCCGAGGCTAATGCGTCGAGAGAGAACAGCGAAAAACGATTAGAAAACGAGAAAGAGAGAGACAGAGACAGAGACAGAGAAAGCAACGAGGAGAATAAAGAAAAAGACCTTTCGTCGTCATCTCATTCTACATTGATCGCCATGCCGCTATTTACGATGACGATTTCTTTTTCTTTGTTGTTTTTTTTCTGATTCTATCAAAAATGAATAGTGTAATATATTTTTTTTTCAAATACATACATTAAGACTTGCGCGTGTTCTCCTTCCCTGATTATTACGTTTATCGTAACACATGTAGAATGTGTATGTTTTCATCATTGAAGCATGTGCCAGAGACAATATTATGACTGTCGTTGAGTTTTTTGTTGTCGATGCGTACATATTGAGAGTGTGATAATCATCGAAATAATGTTAAAGAGAAAATATCCTTCGATTACAGATCGAATAATTATCGATGTAATACATAATTATATCTTTACAAATGACTTCAGCACTATATTATCAATCGATGATAGTGCCTCAACAACAACAACAGCAACAGCAACAACAGCAGCAGCAGCAACAAATACCTCAAATGCACATGTAGTGAGTAAAATAAGGAAAAGAATTGTGTTGCGATCGAATGGAAATTTATCTGTTTGTTTTTCCCCCGTTTTTTTAAATAAATAAATCTTATTCGTACTTTGAACTGTTTTTCCTAATGATGAAAATCTGTGTTTAGTTATCATCCATCACAACCTCAGCAAGTGTCATTACCACATATGATGCAACAACCACAACAAGTTCATCATTTAATTCCACAATCAGCTGTGACAGCAACACATAATCGTGGCGGTGATCATCATCATCATCATCATCAACAGCAACAGCAGTCTCATACGCCCAAAGAAATGAACAAACCCAAAGGTCGAATGAGTGCTTACACATTTTTCGTTCAAAAATGTCGAGATGAACATCGAAAAGCCTATCCAAATGAGAATGCTAATTTTAGCGAATTCTCGAAGAAATGTGCAGAAAAATGGAAGGTAAGAATCATTGTTACGATGAATAAATCTCGAACAATTGTCTGTCATCCGTATATTTCGATTAGAAATGTCAGACTGAAATCATAATAGAATTAATCAAAACCTCATTAATTTTTCTTCTCTCATATAATTAAATGATAATTTCGTACATTTTTCATTTCTCAATCGATTTTGTCTTTGTTTCTTTCCTTTTTTTTGTTATCATACGTTCTTTGATCAAGGACAAATAACAAAAAAATTATAGAGGATTAAGTGAATGATTGTGCGAATAATTGTGTTAGGAGAATGAGGGGAGAAGGAAAAAGATTCATCAAAGAAAATTACTTTTTATGATTTCTTGGGTTTTGTTTTTTCATAGACAATGACTGATGATGAGAAATCGAAATTTGCAGCATTGGCTGAAGTTGATAAACAACGATTCGAACGTGAAATGGCTGCGTATCAACCCGGTGAAAAACGAAAGAAAAAGAAAAAAGATCCATTAGCACCCAAACGACCATTGTAAGAACGATTTCAATTGGATTTTTATCTTATTATTATGATTTTAATTTGCCATTGATTAGATCAGCATTTTTTCACTATTGTAAAGAAGAACGTCCGAAATTAAAAGCAGCTAATCCAAGTTTATCCGTGGGTGAAATAGCCAAAGAATTAGGTGATCGATGGAATCACACAGCACCTGAAGGAAAACAAAGTTATGAAGAATCAGCACAACGAGATAAGGAAAGATATGAAAAAGTCAGTCATGATTAATTGATATTTCCTATCATTTATTACCTTTTTTCTGCTCTCGACTATTATTCTTATTAGGAGATGAATGATTTTCGATCGGCTAATAAAAAAGCTGCAAAATCAAATTCATCATCTCAAGCATTAGCACAGCAACAACAACAACAACAACAACATTCAGATCAACAAGCTAGAATACATCAAGATGTAAGTGACAAGTTTTTTGTTTCTATTTTATTAGATTCGCTAATCAAAAATTGTTTGTTATTATTATTTTTCTAGCAACAACAACAACAACAGCCGCAGCAGCAGCAACAACAGTATTCTTCTACATCTTATCAATTACCATCATTTAATCCAATGCAATCTTTTCAACCACAAGTAATTTATTGAATTAATTGATTGATTATTTCATATTCAATTTTCTTTGCCTAGGCTTTTGCTCAAATGAGCAATTTTCAAGATAATGGTCTAACAACTTCACTTTTTCCTCATTACAATGGTTATTCATTACCAATGCCGCATAACAATGTAGGATATTAGTGAACAGTAGAAATAGTATGCACACACACACACACTCATGTACTGATACAAGGCATTTTCTCTCTCTCTCTCTCTCTCGCTTCCATATTTGAGTATCTCAGAACATTTAATTAATTGCTAATCAAACGATAGATATATTTACAACTGATGAATCTCGTTTTATTTTTTCAATTTGTTGTTCTTCCGACATGACGTATTTTTATTTTCTTTTGTTTTTATTTTCAAAAAAAGAAAACAATGAAAACGAAAATTAATTTTGTTGTCATTGATGTTTATTTTCAATTATTATTATTGTTGTTGTTGTTGTTCTCTTATTTCGTGTATAAAAAAAACAAGAAAAAAAAAGAACGAACAAACGAACAATTTTTTCATAAACAAATCGCTCGCTTTTGCTCTACTTATCTAATTGAATTTTATTCTTGAGTAAGTAGTTCATATTCTTCGTTTAATATTATTGCCTATCTTGTATGCGTGTGTGCTTACTACTTCTTCTAATGTCGCTGCTTAAAATTAACTTTTGCTTTCAAATTAATTCCTAATCGATTTCGTTTTCTTTTTTTTCGCATGAATATAGATTCAAATGCAACAATTTCAAGCACCACAACATCTTCAACATCAGGTAAATTGAAAAAATGAATTCGTATGAATAAATCAATGGTTTTGGTTTTGTCTTTCCTAGACTTATCAAACGTTGACAACAGCAAATGCAAATTCAACGAGTACTAACAATACAAATGGCACTCCTTCGACTAATAATGGCGAGGAAAATGATGATGACGACGATGGTGATGATGATAATGATGACGAATCTGAAGGTGAAGATTAAATTAGCATTCTATCTACTTGTTTGTTTTGACGTATATGTTGATCGAGTAATAATAAACATTAAAACAAAGAAAGTATTGTGCTATTTGTTCTGTTTTCATTCTTCTACTTGGATTCGATTCGTGTTTCTTTCCCTTTTCTTTTTCTTGATGATGTAGATATTGAAAATACACCATCGATTTGATTTTCTTCTTGTTCTTGTTCTTTTTTTTCTCTTCTTTGTTTCTGTTTTTTCTTCTTGTATTTGTTCGTACTGTGACTGTTTGGCGTACATCAAGAAACCAACATGAAATCAAACATCAACCATTCTCACACATTTAGCTTGTATGTAATATCCTATTTTTGTTCTCTCATTGTCGCTATTGCATCATGACAAACAACACTCTCTGTTTTTTGTTCTTATTCATGTCTGATTGTTTTTTATACGATAATGTCAGACATACATACAAAACAAAACCAACAAACATATTGTTCTTTTTCTTTTTTCTTTTCTTTTTTTTGTTCATTTTTGTGACTAAAATATAAAACAAAAACATGAATGGTTAACAGCCATTAATTAAAACTAATATCAAAAGTTGGTTGTGTCATATCTTTAGATAAAGTGAGAAGAAAATATGACTAGTACGACAGTTAAAGGAGCTATATATCCACGAATTATTATTCAACCGGATTGGTCAGTCAATCTGAAATTGGATACATTACCAGCTGATGTTTGGATTGAATTTAAAGCAGGCAATGCTGGTATCTCACGGGTGACACAAAATGTTCATGGAGTTTGCTCGATAAAAGCTCTTGCTAGTCAAGATGCTAAAATTTATAAAACATCGACAAGTGATAATTTTCAATCGGCTGATATTGATCGAGTTAATCAACGGTTACGAATTAAAATTCGAGATACGGATTTTAGTCATACATTCCAAGGCAAAGAAGAAGAAACAATATTCGTTTTGTTCAATTTATTGTTGTTGGCTTTGTTTTCTAGGACCAATAAAATCATTTTCTACACGTGGTAAACACGAAGATGACGAAACTAGTAATCAATTCGATCCGTTGGTTAATGTACCTGAACTTCCGAAAAATCGAACTCAACAAGCGCAATCAACAGTTCGACCGCATTGGTTCGATATTAGTTCAGGCGGAGTCGGTCTAACAGCTTTAGCAAATGGTCAAATTACAATTTGGGACGTTGAAAATGGTGATGTACGACGTAAACTTCAAGGTCATATCGAAGATGTTTATGTCAGTCGATTTTTTCCATCAGGTAGCTTTAATCTTTTCGCATTTTCAATAACATTTTTGCATTTCTATGATTTAGACTTTGCCGTTGTTTCTGGTGGAGCTGATATGACTGTTCGTATTTGGTCACTTGACAGTGAAAATAATCAAATATGTGATACAACATTAAAAGGACATCGTTCACGTATCAACGATGTTCTTGCGCTTGATCAACAACATGTTCTAAGTGCATCGAATGATGGTTCAGTTATTCAATGGGACATCACAAAAAGTGAACAAATTCATAAATTAGCTGAATTACAAAATAATAGTATTCATTCAATCAGTTTAACAAATTCGTCGACATTAGCTTGTGCTTGTCAAGATGGTTCCATACGTTTATATAATATAAACAATACTAATTCAAAACAAACTCTTCAAGAACTTAAAGTTGGATCATCGATTAGTTCAGTTTGTTATCTGCCGGACTTAAATCAACTTGTTTATGCTACTGAACAAGCAGTATTCGGTATTTATGATATTCGTCAAGTCGATCAACCGATTCATACATGGAAAGAACAAAGAGGCCGAGTAACATCAATCGTACCAAGTCGAGATAATGGTGGTATTTTATCAACAACAACAGATGGCAGTTGTTTTGAATACAATAAAGATGAATTACGTGCCATAGATGATGTATCACAAGCTCATGTTACAGATTATACAGGTGCAGATGATGCCATTTTAAATGGAAAAATATTTAGTAATAAAATTTATTCAATTTGTACTGACGGACTCGTCCGTGTTTATGAAAATCATGAATAGATTTTCGAGTAACCAAGTTACTGACAGTTACCATGAACAATTCTTTTTTTTCGTATCTATAAAACAAGCACATCGGTTTTAATCACGGGATATTTTCGTTTTTTTGTTGCTGTTTTCAGTATTATACGAGCAAAAGAAAATTTAAACGTTTAAATTCTAAAGAAAAGATTAACTTTGATGACGAATGATGATTGTCTGTCTGTCAAATTCGAGTTTGATTTAATATCAATCATATGTCCTTGTTCGAAAAACTTCCGCTAACGATTTCCGTTCGACGGAATCGGAAAAGGAACTTGGATCATTTCCTTGAGACGTTTAACATTTCAGAAGAAAAAAGAAAATATATCTTTTATCAATCAATATTTGCGATTTTATTGTATTTTTTAAATATAAATTATACGTATATGTAACTAACTATGTATGTATACATTGTTTAGTTTGAAATGTTGAGATTAATTTGTGTTTCCCACACACATATATATATCTATATACAATAACAAGACAAAAAGAAAAGAGAAAACCAGTCATAAATTAAGAAGAAAGAAAGTTCTGTATATTTGTAACGATAATCTCAGTAGATTAAATAGGTTTGCCGCCAGTTTTAACAAGTAAATGTTGTTGTTCGTAATGTTGACGATATTTATGCGCTGTATTAGGCATAGAAATCGAACGACAAATTTGAACGGCAGCAATCGATGGTGCTTCTAAACAATCGGTTATTGATGCAACTGGAATAACATCATTGTCAACTGATGAGACTTTATCATGTTGGTTACAAATCGAACGTATTTGTTTTAATGTTTGACGACGAGTATTTGACATGACTTGTGAAACAGCCGTTGTTGCAAATGATGATGAACGTTGAATAACATAACGAAATAGGGATGAACGTTGTGCTGCACTTCCTCCTGGACCTGTTGAACGAAATGATGCACTAGTCGATTGATTCGATGCTGCCGAATTTTTTGATAGCCAAGCACGAGCTACAGGCGGTGGTCGATGTTCTCGAGCAGGGCGTGTCAAATTCGTTGTTGCTACTTTCTCACCTGTTTCGTACGATGATTGAGCGAATAGAGCAGCAACACCACTACGAGTTAATGTAACTCGACGAGTATTAGGAACATCATTTTCATCAATATTATCAGGTAATAATGATGATTGATTATTCGACATCGTTGAAATTTAATTAGTAAATAAATAAACAAAATGAAATTTCTTTGAAAACAGACGGTTAGGTGCACTGGACGTGCATACGTTTTATTATGTGTCGTTGTTCGTTTCTCGTTCAGTCTATCTATCTATCTATATCTTTCTTTCTGCCGACGTTATGTTCTTTACTGACCAATGTTAGATGTCTATCGTTTTCTTCTTTTCTCTTCGACACGTTTTTTTTTTATTCTTATTTTCAAGATGATGTTGGCGTATAAATTAGAAAAACGAAGAAAAAGCACATGTCTCGTTTTTTT
>JGI26530J50255_1000061_pt1 | contig 127471 bp, 48 predicted proteins | sample ThiBiot_500_plan_2_FD_50255 | JGI IMG/M metagenome (IMG submission 50255) | reverse complement strand
CTTATTATTAAAGTTGCAACTTTTTTTTTCATATATTTTTCCTTGTTTATCAATAACTTAATTTAATACAACATCTTAGGTTGTAATTTTGTTAACAAATTTAGCTTGACGCCAAATTCAATTATAAGTATATATCGTATTTATGACTTATGTCAATATATAGTTATAGTTTATAACATATTATTGGTTTCTGTTATACAATATAGTTATTGAATTGGAGGAAATATGAAGAATTATGTTGAAAAGAAGTTGATGGGTATCCAAGACTATACACAAGACTCGGTCTCATCTATACAAAATAAAGTATTTAAAGTTACCGACTTTACATTAACCCATGCTAAAAATGTAACTAAAAGTACTATTCAAAATATAGGTAAATCTATGAGAATATTATCCCTAACAACTAAAGATGAGGTTTTAGGTCGCAATGTAAAAATGGACTATATCAGACCATCTAATACATATAAAATTGCAAGCAATATAAAAAACGGCAACTCTTCCAGAAATCGCTACTATGGGGAGGATTTAAAGGTATTAGCAATAGTTGGTGTATCAATCTATCTTACTCCTATTGCGCTAAGCTATATGGCTCCAATTGTGGCTCCTTACTATTCAACAGTCACAAATTATATAAGCGGCTCATCTAGAGTAAGTTCTATGCTTAATTTTGCAGCGCCAATGTATAATTCAGCATCTAGCAAAATAAAGGAATACGTGCCTAATTACGCTATTTCATGGATTGCTACCGAGCTTTCATTACTAAAATCATTTTTGATGAATTTTGGAGCAGTTAAGGATCTTGTGAAATATGTGGCTCTAAATCACACTCAGGCTTCAGAGTATTTCATGGGTTATTTGATAGGAAGATATGTGGTTGATAAAACTAATTATCAGGAAACATATTTTGATACAAATTCATTTAATACTTTAAATCGTGAAGTATTAAATGGAACTTATTCTAATCAGGAAATGGTTAAAGTGGTAGATAGCAAAGGCATAGTATCATCTGCATCAGATAAGATGTACAGATACTTAATTAAACCTACAACATTATTTAGCCGTGATCGCATTTATTATACTAACGATGCTATTAACGAAAATATAAAAGCGCAAACACGCAATATGGCTCGTTAAGAACCAATAAATATTGACAACTTAAACAATTCTAAGCCCTTTAGAACTTTTTTAAAGGTCAAGGAATCTTATTATTTTTTATAAAGAGTAACAAATATGAAAATACAGTCACTAATTAGTTTTTTAGATAATTTTGATGACCTTGCTATTGCAGGTAATCACGATAATATCTTACACCTTTACGCACCTATACACCAAGATAATGTATCATTTGAGATATTGAAGTTTTTAGAAAATCAGAAGGTAATTGATTTTATTATAAACTCAGATGGTTATGTAAGTGATGTAACCATTAAAGATGACGAAAAGATTCCTACGGAGATAGTAACCGCTCAGGCTTTCATTAAGCATGTAAGTAAAAAACAGGAAGCTAATTTAAACGTAAGAACATTACATAATAAAATGCCATTTAAGCTTGATATAGCCGAAAAGCACGTATTAAAGCCAACCCCCAATATTAATACTAATAGCGCTACTATAATCAAAGATATTGGCATGACTATTGCCAACCTATTAAATTTAAACTCAAGTGAATCTAATATAATACATTATCCTCATGAAAATAAAGAAATTGTAAGAATCCCGTATGATGAAGTAGATCACGCACGGCTTTACACCTTAAATAACCTTGGAAGGGACTATAAGCCATACTTTGAAATTAAACCCCTTTACAAAATTAAAAAACGATCATTTTTTAAAACGGAAGTTGATCTCTTCAAACAACTTACCTTAAAAGTACACAAGCTACATGTTGCAGATTATGCTAGGTTTCTTAACGACACTATGGCTAAGCTTGAGATGATTAAAACCTTTACGGATTTGGTTAATAAACAGATTCGTATATTTAATAATAATCGTAATATTAGCGATACACATACATTACGCAATGAATTCACCTATACTGGTGAATTTTATTGCTTTTATAATGATAATAACGATATAAAACCAAAACCTTTTTACAGCGAAACTTTTCCCGATGTACTTAAGGACGAAAGAATACCTGAGTTTGTAAGGGCTTTCTTTAAAGATTCTGTGGATAAAAAAACGTTTAGGATTGATCGTAATTATACCCGTTGTATATCATATACAATATGTGATATTCGTAATATTGAACAATTGTATAAGGATTGGCAAGATTACATAAACCACCACAACAAAATTAAGGCCTCTTTCTTGTCATCTTGCCTTCAGGTACCGACTAATCAAATTAATATTGAAGACAGTATTTACGATCCTAATATTAAGTTTTTTTTACATGACTTTAATTATAATACTGCCATTTTTTATAAAATGCAGGACTTAGGAATTTTAACCATTAACAATATAGATGATAAGCTCGAAACAATTAACATTACACTTAAGTCTAAAAGACCTAATGTTATGACAGCTCATCAGCTCTTTAGTGAATCCCGCCTATTCAATGATATTGATGTCGCTCTTTCTGAACTTTTTGACTCAAAGCTGGTTGGTAAAACCCTAGTCCTGTCAGAAGATTTCTATAAAAAGCATCAGGATTTAATAGAACAATTAGCTAGTGAAAATCTTCTATTATCTAGAGAACAAAAAGGTCAATACTTACTTAAAATTCAATGTTATTATCCCTTATTTCAAAAAGTACTAAAGTTACAAAGTAAGATAGCAGAGAAATACATTAATAATATCGATGAGACTAATTATTTTGCCTTACCTAAAGCCTTGCTTTATTTCGGTGACGAGAACAACAAATCTAATATAACAAAAGCTAATGAATTTGAGTGTAACCAGCGGCATAATCAAAAGCAATTATCTCAACTACTTAAAAGCTTTTTAACAAAATACAGCATTTCAGGTGTGACGAATGATCAAAAGGCTATGATATATGATTATATGAATGACCTTTCAAATAGCGGTGCAGCTAACAATATTTCGATTAGAAATTATAATCGTTTAATATATGTATTAGTTAGGGTTCTTTATCAGAATGTAAGTACAACAACAAATACTGAATTTACTAATGATTTTAACCAGCTAAAAAATTCAATAAACAGTGTAATGATTTCAACAACAAGAGTTGAAAGTGAAGCAGACCCACTTGCAACATTTCTAAATGGTTTATTTGAAAATAAGAATCCTCTATCAGTACCGCTTAATTCAGAGCATATACCCGCACGTTTAAAAGCAGATCCATTAGAAAAACCAGAACTCTTAATCAAACTGCCTGTTAAGGAAATAATAGGGACTGTTAAAGCCAAAATGACTACTTGTTTAAGAAGTTATGTAGAAGAAATCAGAAGGAAAAAAGATTTATTAGGTATCAATACAAATTAGGAGAAATAAACATGACAAACGTAACATTAAATATTCATATTTTATCAATTAATGAATTTGTAGAATTACATAAACTTACAAAAGACGGTTTGGGTATTAAACCAGCACTTGCCCTTTATACTCAGAAGAATTTAGCAGATAAACACCACGCATTTTGTGTAATTGGAAACCCTGCAAATAATGTAATTGAGAACCTTGATCTTTCCAATGAGGATCTATCCTACTTTACATTCATAAATATCAATTTCAAGAACTGTAATTTGAACAATACTGATTTTTCACATTGTTTAATGAGGCTGGTTAATTTCGAAAATACTCAAACTAATTTTAATGCTAAAGGACTTAAAAAAGTACAGTATCACGATGATGAAACATATTCATTAGAGAAAGAGATTTTTGACTCGGTAGATAGCAATTATCAAAATGATATATTTGAAGCTATATTCAACAATAATCGTGAAAAAATCACAAGACTTGAAGAAAAGAAAAAGCCTGTAGTCAAAAAGGATGTTGATTACGCAACAAGCATTTATAAATATATGATGCCAAAAGGGTTCATTGCCTTAAGCGTTGTATTAGGGTTAATTGTAGGGATTCGATCTGGCTTCAGATCTGGTTTCACTACATTTTTGCTAGGTAGCTGCATCACTATAGTATGTAAAGCAGCTGAAAAAATCCTTTCTAAATTTAAATGGTTTTCATCAGCTGTTGAATACAGCAAAAAAGCTATTAACTGGACTGCAGAATCTTATTATAGCATAAAAGAATATTTCTTTGGAAAGAATAAAGTTGTTACAAACGAAAAGAAAATCCCTATTGTGAGGAATACTGTAGTAAGTGATGTTGGTCGTGATTCCAACCCTTTCAGAGCAAGAGTAAATGAAAACACCCAATCTTTATATAGATAGATGAAACTATGATAGTATGATTTCATTATTTCATTATATAATGTTTTCATCTAAAACAAAGAAGGAGAATAGCGTATTGCATTATGCCCCTCTCCTTTTTTAATACCATTAAATCATTTATTTTTGACTTAGATTATTTAACTACTCATATATTCATTATAATATGAAATCATATATTCCTGTTCTCATATTATCATAATTACATGTTTTCCTTTTTCAGGATTGATATGACTAAGTCTTGTAATGATACTTCTTTTTCCATTGCAATTAGCTTAAGTCTTTTATGTAATTCTTTATCTAAATCAAAAGATAACCTTACTTTATTTTTCTTACCTATATCATTAATGGTTTGAACTTCCTTTTCTCTACTTGGTCTACCTGCTTTTAAACTAATCATGAATAACCTCCTCTTTTAATTTCATTTTTGCTTCCTGAATAATGTTACTTATTTCATCCATAGCAGCCTCATCTTGTTTTGCAGATTCAAAAACGGATAATCCTTGTGCGGCAGTAGTCGAGTATACGACTCTTTGGAATGTTCTAGTTTTTAATATATCTAATTCATAACCTGAAAGAGCTTCTACTACACTTTCACCAATTTTTGTTCCATATATAGCCCTACTTATTACAAAAGCGGCTTTCAGCTCGCCATTAGTAATCTCAATTCTTTGTTTAACTAAGTTTACTAGTGCTTCTGCCGCCCAAATATCATATGGTGAAGGCTGTACAGGTATTAAAACTAGATCAGATGCTTTAATAGCACTTACAGCTAAATCATGAGCTTGTGGCGCACCATCTATCACAATATATTCATATTGTGATTTTATATTCTTAATGTCTCTATCTATTGTAGGTCTATCAATTCCTACTACAGTTATAGAACAGTTCTCATTAGCCGCCGACCAGTCTCTAGCACTACCTTGTGGATCTGAGTCCACTAATAATACTTTATGTCCCTCCAACTGCAAACCCTTAGCAATATTAGTTGCTAAAGTGGTTTTACCAGCGCCACCTTTTTGATTTAAAATTGATATCACAGTCATATACCCCCCTTGATTACATGTGCCATGCTTTCCTGACATCATATTTACATGATATCATACTTTCATGCTAATGCAATACATATTTTCATTTATTTATGAAATAATGTGATACTGATTACATATAATCATGTTTTCATCTTTATATGATTACATATTTCTTCTGATAAATACTATTTCTTTAGCCTTATAATTTTATTCTTTATTTTTATGTATTGTTCAGTAAGATTTCTCATATAAACGGATTATATTATGGAACTTGTCAAAGCATATTGTTACAGACTTAAGACCAATGATGAAATAGAACAAAAGCTATTTCAGTTTGCTGGCTGCTGTAGATTTGTTTGGAACAAGGCACTAGGAATTCAAAAGCAAAGAAAAGAAGAAGGTCAAAAATATCTACCTTATGAAGAATTAGCTAAGGAACTTACCTTGTGGAAAAAGGAAGAAGAATTAGTTTGGCTCAAAGATGCACCTTCACAATCACTTCAGCAAACTCTCAAAGACTTAGACAAAGCTATATGGGATGTGTTTAAAGTAAAGGGAAGACAAGACCCGCGCTTTAAGAAAAAAGGTGTACACTATAGTTTCCGTTACCCTCAAGGAGTAAAGATTGACAATAGAAGGATATTTTTACCGAAAATCGGATTTGTTGGTTTTTTTATAAGTAAGGAAGTAGAAGGGACAATAAAAAATACTACAGTTAGTAAAGAAGGAAATCACTGGTACGTATCAATTCAAACTGAATGTGAAGTAGAAGAACCACGACACTCACATAACGATAAGGTGATAGGACTTGATTTTGGTGTGGTGGATAGCATTGCAGCAGCATCAAGTGGTGATATGCCTAAAGCTATTTCAAGCTTTAGACTACACCAAAATAAATTTGCCTTAGAGCAGCGTAAATTAGCAAGAAAAGAGAAGTTTTCACAAAACTGGTATAAACAAAAGAAAAAAATATCAGCATTACATAATAAAATAAAAAACATTAGGAAGGATTACTTACAAAAGCTATCAACTACTATTTCCAAAAGCCACGGCGTAGTAGTAATAGAAGATTTAAAAATAAGTAATCTTACTAAATCTGCAAAAGGTACTATAGAAGAACCTGGCAGGAATGTAAAAGCTAAATCCGGTCTTAATAAAGCTATATTAGATCAGGGTTGGCATAACTTCACAACTATGCTTGAGTACAAACAAAAGTGGCTTGGTGGAAAGTTGATAAAGATTGACCCCAAGTATACATCACAAAAGTGTAGCTCTTGTTCTCATGTGTCACAAGATAACAGACCGAAAAGAGAAATATTTGAGTGTGTAGAATGTGCTTACCAAGATCATGCTGATATAAATGCAGCTAAGAATATAAGAGCGGCGGGACACGCCGTGATGGCCTGTGGATCGAATCAAGTAATTGGTCGGAAGCAGGAATCTGTAGAAATGAGCAATCATTTTCTTCCTGTTGCAGTTTAACTGCACATGAATCTCCTTGCTTCAGCTGGGGGAGAATGTCAAAAAGATATCCTAAGCCGTTACTATAGTGCAACACCTGATATATACAAAAGTCGTAGAAAAATTCGTAAAAGATAGGTGTTGCAAAAGGCAACATAGCATAAAATTAAAAAAAAATAAATCAGTTTTTTAAAAGGTTATGCTTCTATTCATTTAAACGGAAGATGAACCTTACATGAGAAGATAGATCTATGACGGTTTTTAACAATGTTATAAAAGAGATCTTTAGTATCGTTGTTAAATTTAATGTTTAACAGAAAGTCAGCATAATTTAATATAAAGTCTTCAGTTGAGGTTAAACACAATAAATTATCTGTAAGTTCTTTCTGATATCGAGAAATAAAGAATGTAATATTATCATTAAGTTTCATTTCAGATAGGATATACATAATTTGTAACATTTTATTTTTTTTTTGATCATTTATTTCTTCATCAAAGACTTTCATATTATTTATATAGTCTATAAATACAAATTTATATTGTTTGTCAGTGTGTAAATTTATACTAGCTAAAGTCTGTAACTTGTTCTTTAAAGAAATATCATCATAGGTTTCATGCTTATCATATACTAAGTTTTGCATACTATCCAACCTTGAGTCATACGGTTCATAAATATTGAGATCTAAATAGTAAGCTTTATTACTATACAAAAGCCCATCTTTATAAAGCTGGAATAATATTTTCTTTAATGTAATTGTAGAGGTTTTAACTCTATTGCTATTAATGAAGTTAATTGTTTTTTCAGAAAAAACATTATCATTGTAGTATTGATCGATAGGCTCAATGCCAGACTTAAAATAATTAACTAACTTTTTTTGAAACATAATATTCCTTATCTTGTAATTCTTTGATTTTGTATCCTTTATATTTTGAACCACAGTGTTCCTGCGCCTTAGCCTTAGCATGAATGTAGTTTGATAGTCTATAAACAAATAACTTCCTTGAAAGCTTATAGGTCTTTTCAGCGAATAGTAGGCTTATAAATTTATCAACAAGTTTTCCAACATCCTTCAAAGAAAGTATTTTAGAGAATTTTTTAGCAAAATGATGAATTATATCATCTGAATGTTCAGAATAGTATTCTACAACATCAATTTCTTGTTTTAAACGTGGTTTGAAAAGAGGATTTTCAGAAAATAGTTTATCTGATTGTTTTGTTCTTGTTCCTATTATACTTCTTTTTTGTACATTATTTATTTTAATAAATAAGAGGTGACAACTTCTTTTATTATTATCAACAAAGCTTAGTTTATGTTCATGTTGCTCAAATAGACTTTCAATGATTCGTACAACCAGTTTTGGATTCTCAATAACCATTTTATCGTAAGCACGCTTTTTTCCATTCCATGCTTTAAAAAAAGAAGGAAGAAATTTGATTCCAAATAGTTTAAGTATTTTTTTGTATCTTTTTATGGTTCTTTCGCTACATCCGCATTTAGATGCATAATATTTAATAGGTTTGTTTCTTACCTTATAGCCCTTATGTGCAGCAAATATTTCTTTATAGATTATTTCTAAGAATTTGATGAAAGTTGGGTTCTTTCTTTTTAGCTCGAAAAGTATATGACCGTTTTCAATCATTTCTGCATCAAGTTTTTTATTTGAAAGCATATCGAATATTCTTTCGCCATCTTTAAACTTGTTGATTTCTTCTATATAGGAGCAATCACGGTTATACAAATACCCTAGACCGTTATTATTTAAGAAGAGTAGGGCAGCACTTGTACAAACTGAATACAATTTCTCTCCCATAAACTCAATGATGCCGCTGCCAGTCAATATTTCAAATACAACGTCAATTTTAGATCTTTCAAGTCCAAACACATTGATTAAATACTCTTGGTCTAAAACTACCCAGCTCAGTTCTTTTTTAGCCTCAAGCCTTTTCTGCTCTTTGAAAAGTATGTATTTGATTACTTTGTAACAGTCTTTCCTATATCTTTTATCCTTTAGTTTAAAATACTCGTTGTCATTGAATCTATTTATAATTGGTTTAAAGTGTTTGTATCTTTCTTTAAGCCATTCTTCCATTAAAGGATCAATAGATGAATTTTGAAGATCTAATAATTCATTTAACAGAGACTCAGCAGTTACTTCTTCTCCTGAATTAAACAGGGAAGGGGACACAGAAGCATTAAGCCCTGAGGAATCTGTACAATATTGTAGCATGACGAATTCCTTAAAGGCTTAAGCTAAAAGTAAACGTATATAATGTAATTTGACTTGATTTTATCTGTATTAATGAAAAATTTTCCATTTTTCCCCCAAAAATTAAACATGTAGTGTTGACTACTGATAACTTTTGGAGTAATCTAAGAAGTGATGAGGTTTCTTGTTATTGTTCCAAAAATTAACAGTAGATACCAAAAAAGATAATAAAAAGCTCCCTGCAAGGAGCTTTTTTTTATACCTTTAAGACTTAAATTCTATCGCATCATCAAAAAATGACCTCTTAATTGCCTTTAAATGATTTTGATCATCAAACTCAGCATAATTTTTTATTGCTAAGTTTAGTAACTTCCTTACTATTGTTGGCTTTTCTATTTCTAATTTTATAGACATTTCTTGAAGAGCTACATCAAGCTCTTTAGGGACTATAATATTATATTTAGTTGTATTTTTCTTTGTTAAAGCCATTTTATACCTCGCAAAACTGACATGATCAAAACTGATTTAATCATTTCTAATCGCTTCATCTTATTATTGTGATTTATATCCTTTAACATGTCAATATTAAATTTCCATATATTTCAATGAATTGATAAATTATTCAGCCTAAAGAATGAATCTTTACTTGAAAAATATGGATACAAATGATATTTGGGAATGGTGAATACGGTTTGCTGAACCCCTGCTTTTTGAGCGGGGGTTTTTTCATTCAATAAACTGTTGCCACTCTTTTGGAAGAAAGGAAGGGCTAACAAACTTATCAATATATACTAAAATTTGATGGTTTGGTACGAAGGTACTTAAATAATTATAGTATTTACCTACAAGATACTGATTTGTTGTATAAATCGTATTTTCTGCATTTCTAAACTCAGCAGCATTTGTAAAATTGGAAGATCCAGTAATAAGATATTTATGGTCGATAACAACAATTTTGTTATGAAAAATTCCAGTAACATTGTCTGGAACAATTAGGGTAAAGGCAGGATGTATAATTTCCTGAAGGATATTGTGATTTTTAACTTGCTGCTTATCAATTATAATTGTTACCCTAACCCCTCTTTGTAAGGCATCTTTCAAAGCTAATTGTATAGGTTTGGCAGTGAAGGAATAAGCTCCCATTAAAATCTCATTCTGAGCTTTATTTATGTAATTAATGTTAATTTGTTGGCATCCAGCAGGGGGCGTAAAACATGTTGTTACTTCATCTTTTTGTAAACTAGATTTTTGCTCAATGATCAGAATCTGCATACCTTGGTACACCAATACCGCAACTAGTACAATTAATGACCCTATCGTAAACTTTTTTGGTATAATAAGGTTATTGTTTTGTTTCTTTCTTCGTCTTGTCATTTAGGGATTCTATACCTAGTTTTGTATATTCTTTATATATTGTAACAGGATCATCTTTAATACTATTGCAAACAGAAAGCAATGCCCCAAGTACTAAAGCCTGACTATTAAACTTCTCGTCTTTAGTTTTAAACTGTTCAAATTCCCGCTCAAACATTTCTATTATCTTAGACTTAATTACAAGACCGCCTAATTCAATTTTGTGTCTTGTATCTAATTTTCTTTTTGTAATAGAGTCAGCTTTCATTTTGTATTCCAAATTGCGCTTTTCTTTAAGTAAAACTTTAAGTCTGATCAGTAGATTGTTTAGGCTTCCTTCTAAACATTTTTTCCAGAAAGGGCTTAGAAGTATCTTTCAAACCTTTTAAATAAACTTTGTCATCATTGTCCTTTGCTTCCTTAACTTTAACTAACGCACCTATAATATACTCGTCCTCACAAAACAAGAGACCTAGCTTATCTAAAACCTTGATAATCTCAGTGCGTCTTTTTTCAATTAGTTCAAGTTTTTCAGCTTCTAATGCTTTAATCTTATCTAATATGTTACTCATAATTTATGCCAATACAAATAGTTATAGGGAAGGGGCGTTACACCCCATCACCTTCATTGACAGACATTAAGCATCCCTGCTTGCCTGTAAATTAAATTATAACTCAGGGTGTAAAACAAAGTCAAACAAATTAATCACCTTTATTGTTTAATATCCTAGCGGGTTATAGGGGTGGCAATGAACCCCTTAAAATTAACAAAATATAAGCAACTAGTCTTGCAAGTTGCGAAACCATAGGTTATAATCTATTCTGAGGAATCGGAATAGCGCACTTACGCATTGTGAACAATGCAGGGCGAAATGAGTAAATATGGCTATCTATCATTTGTATTATTGGTATATTGGAGCAAAACGAGCAGATGGATCTGATCGTAGCCTAGTTGCATGCCTCGCATATCGCCTAACGCAGCGTTTAATTGAGACAAATATTGACCATGATACAAATGTAAAAACCTTTGATACTAAAGATTTTACTCGTAAACAAGGACTTTACAGTTCTAAGATATTAGCACCAAGTCATGCCCCAAGTTGGTGTTTAGATGAACAAAGTTTAGTAGATAAAATAATACAAGCTGAAAAAAGAAAAGATGCACGTTATGTAAGAGACTTAACGATAGCCCTTCATAATGAAATATCTATGGAAGATAACATTGTTTTATTAGAAAACTTTATTAATCAGAACTTTGTTTATAAGCATTCATTAGTTGCAAACTATGCCGTTCATATTGACAAAAAACACAATCCTCATGCACATGTGGTTGTAACAACAAGGGCAATTGAAAAAGACGGGTTTTCTGCGAAGAAAAACCGTGAAATTGATAAAGAAGATTTTCTGGATACAATACGTGAGGATTGGGCAACCTTTTCCAATGAGTACTTTGTAAAAAGAGGACTTGATATTCGCATTACTAATAAATCTTATAAGGATTTAGGGCTTGATGTCCAAGCAACAATACATGAGGGATATGCAGCTAGAATCAAGTATCAAATTGATGGTTTTGCAGATCGTATTGATCATAATAATGATGTCCGTTTAAAGAATGCGATGCTTATAATTCAAGATCCTATACAGCTCTTAAAATTGGTATGCCATAAGTATGTAAACTTCACAAATAAGGAAATTTTAGACCAATTATATAATATATGTCAGCCTGTTTATCAGAAGCTTGGAAAAGATGAGAGCTTTCAAGAATTCTTGGATTTATATATGGCTGAGCTAACTGGTAGTGATATGCTGGCAGCGTTTAAAAAAGGGAAAAAGTATAAGTCAACTGATCTACTAGAACACCTCAATAACTTAGAAGGTGCTATCAAGGATAAGAATGATTCAAGCTCAGATAATGAATCCTTTGACGCTTCAAATACTGAAGATCCTGAAGCTAATTCTAGTAATTCTGGAGAACTTAACAAAGAGAAAAGAATTAGTTTAGCGGCTAAATACTTCGAAGAGTTTTGCCGTAAAAGTAAAGGATTCTTTACAGATCATGACCTTAATAAAGCTATAAGGATTATTTCAAATAAAGCAGATAAAACATTGAAAGATGAAGTGTTAAACTTTGCTAAAGCAAACATATTTGAAATTGCCAAAGATTCTAAAGCCCGTCACTTTATCTCGAGATTTACCCTCAATAGCATGTCCAATTCTCAGATTGACGAAGTTATTCAATCTAAGCTTGGCGTTAAAGTAAACGTTGATGATTTAATATTAAAAGCACGTGAATCTGATGGTATTGAATTTAAAATAGATAAGGATATTAAAGACTTATCTAATAAGGTAGTCAAAGAGTTATCAGAAAAATTAGGTGTCTTTACTAAAAATGACCTTACTAGGGCGATTAATCAGCATGTTAGTGTCGAGCAAGCAGATAAAAAAATCAATATTTTGCTTAGAGAGCATATAATTAAAAACCACTTAAGGCTTATGCCTAGACAAACTTTAAAAGGCGAGAACATATATAGTACTTGGGAATATATTAAAGTTGAAGAAGATATTTTAACTTTAGTGAATAAGCTTAATAAAACTAAGTCTGATGTATATTATAGTTCCGAATTTGAAAGAATGCTTGGGCTTACGGATTTATCAATTCCTCAGCAGGGAGCTGTTCGCCATGTTCTTAAGTCTAACAATATATCTATTATTCAAGGGGTTGCTGGTGCAGGTAAAACAAGGTTATTGTTGAGGTTTAAAGAGCTTACTAAACAAACCTCAAAAGGTACCAAAATGTATGGTATAGCTCTTGCTGGGGCAGCTGCACGAAATGGTTATAATGAAACAGGAATTGAATTCTCCACTGCCGAAATGTTCTTAAGAAAATATCATAGAGACCTAAAAAGAGGTGATATTCTTGTCATTGATGAATCGGGAATGCTTGATGCTAGAAAAATACGTGAAGTACTAAAGATTGTGGAAAGAGTAGGCGCTAAAGTGGTAATGGTTGGTGATATTAACCAAGCGCAGCCAATTGATGCAGGTCAATTGTTTGGATATCTTGGTCATAAGCTTGGTACATATGAACTAACAGAGGTTCGTAGGCAAAGGGATGAATGGCAAAGAAAAGCAACTATTCACATGGCTAATGATGAGTTTTATGAAGCTTTAAGTTTATATAATGAGAATAAGTGTTTTAGAGAGTATGAGAATTTAGAGCAAGCCAAAAAGATGGCTGCAATTGATATAGTGACTGACGTACTGGAAGGTAAGTCAAACTTTGATGATTCAATAATACTAACAAGAAACAATAAAGAAGTAGATGAGCTGAACCAGTTAGTTAGAAATCTTTATATTAAGGCTGGAAGGCTGAAAGAGCAGTTTAAAATTAAAGTTGCTAAGGGTAATTACCTTAACTTCTCAGTTGGCGACCGAATTATGTTCTTACAAAATGAATATAAAGATTACAATATTCGTAACGGTATGACGGGTAAGATACTTGAGATTAAAGGGGATATCCTTACTATTGATGTAGTTGGCGAAGGCATTAAGAAGATAGACGTTACGAAATATAACCATATAACACACGCATATGCGGCAACAATTAACAAGTGGCAGGGCGGCTCGGTTGAAAGCGTGTATGCCTTACTTACCAAAACACTTGATTCAAACCTATCTTATCCTTTACTTACAAGGCATAAAGCGAAATTAAAACTATATTATGATAAGAAGAGCTTTAATATTAAACCTAACGACAACATAGTATTTAAACTAGCTGCAAAACTTGCAAGAAGAGCAGTTAAATATAACGTTATTAGCTTCCAAAAAAGCCAAAGAGAACTTGAATACGAAGATAACGCTTTTAGGGATGTTAAAGAGTATAAACAGGTTAATGAAAGAATATTTGATTTGTATAAAGATTATGAGAATGTTGAGGAACGCTCTAAAACACTCCCTGCATTATTTAGTAGAAGAAAGGAATTAGCTCAAAGTATATTGAATGATTACGAAAAAGCAAAAATGTATGTTCAAGAAGCTGGTTATAACAAACTCAAGCTATTAAAAGATGCCAAGTTGCTTGCAACAAGTGACTTTACCGAGAAGCAAAAAGCTAAGATTAAAGAATTCTTGGAGCATGCTAATACTCCTAAAGGTATATTGCTAGCAGACGAGATTGTTAGAACCTGCAATGTTAATCTTTGTCTTGAGATCTTAAATGATAAAGAATTTGATTCATTAGTTCAAAATGCACAGTCAATAAAAGACATCAAAGATAATAATCATTATCAATATATTTATGATATTTATAGTGATGAACAGATAGCATTTGGACTGAAAAGTAAAAAGGATTCATTCATTCGTGATCAAGTCGTAGAAGTCTTTAAAAACATCAATGAGGATAAGGAAACCCTTCTTGAGTTAGAAAGGCAGCTTGAAATGTTTGCAGTTGTAATAAACAAAGAAGAATACAAGATTGAGGAGCTCACCAAAGAAATCAAATTACTAGAGACAAACAAAGACGTTAATGCTGAAGAAATACAGAAAAAAGAGATTTTATTAGAAGCAGCAAAAGAGTTTGTTGAAGTTAAACGCAAAGGTAAGGAATATAATAAATTACTTGTAAAAATCCAAAATACCAAAGAAAAAATCGGTAGATTCATGGACGAAGCCCAATACGAGGTTCTTAACAATTTAGTAGACCGTATTTATAGATTCGAAGCTAATATATCTGATAAAGTTGACGGATGTGTTTTAGATGTAATGCAGAAAGATAGCTTTATGCAGCAGGCACAGGAATATAAAAGCATTATGGCTATTAGAATCAGCCAGCACAATGAAGAGGTAAAAGAATTAGAAGCTATTATTAATTTAGATAAAGAGATATCTAAATTAAGGGATGAGTTATATTCTGCAAAAGAAACAATAAGAATTACAGCATCAAATGTTGAGGACTATAAAACTCATATTACTAATAATTACCCAGAAATAGCCGATAAGGTTATTCAGACTTTAGAATCACCAAGTTTTGACCAGCTTGACTTAAATGAACACTTTAAGAAGCAATACGGAGGTATTTTAAATAGGATCTTTAGTAAAGGTCAAAAATATCAAGAAAGAGCTGTCAAATTTAAAGAGTATAGTGAGAAACTAAGATTTTCACTTAGAAAAAGAGAAGATGCAGTTATTATAAGTAAAATAGCAGAAGAAAAGCTTGTTGCAGCCAAGCTTAAGATTCAGGATATCCTACAAGAACAGAGTCTAAGTGAAAAAGCTCTTAATATAAGTAATAATTTAGCGGATAGTAAATATATACCTTCTAAGATGAAAGAGGAAAAATTAAAACATCTTGATTCAATACTAATTGATTTAAAGGTTAATGCTGATGCTAATAATATAAATATAAAACCAAACGGCTTTAAAATGTAGTTTAATCTTGTCTTTACGACGTAATAAATCTAAAGTTGAATTAGCCGCGTAAAAAAGCTTACCTTTCTGAAAAGGGCAAAGAGTCATCAATGCCCTTGAAGTATTCCAATAATCACCAATAAATCCATAAAGTATTGGGTAATGCCTTATAGTCTATATTATTAGACCTTATTATTCCTGAATTAAAAAGCCGTATTTTAACAATGCGGAGATTATATTCATTATTCTACGCATAATATGCGGTGAATAATGTTGTTATTGCGTTGAAAATGTGATATAATCTATGCATAATATGCGGAGATAGCGATGTACATTCATCAATTACCTTTATGGCCAAGATTTTCATATAACAAAGATATACTTGGGGATTTGCTTGCAAATGTAAGATACCAACAAGGCAAGCTTCTAGGTAAAATGTTACAATTTGGTTTTGAGTTAAGGGAGGAAGCTACTTTAAGAATTCTTACAGAAGAGATTATTAAAACAAGTGCAATTGAAGGGGAAGAGCTATCGGTTGAAGCAGTACGTTCATCAATCGCTAATAGGATGGGAATAGAAATAGCTGGGTTAAATAAAGCAGATAGAAATGTTGAGGGTATTGTTGAAGTCATGTTAAATGCAACCAAGGACAATATTAAACCCTTAACAAAACAAAGGCTTTTTGATTGGCATTATGCCTTATTTCCTACTGGAAGAAATGGTATGCATAAAATTAATGTTGGCTCTTGGAGGAAACCAGAGAATGATCCTATGCAAGTGGTTTCAGGGGCTTATGGCAGGGAAAAGGTTCATTATGAAGCACCTAGTGGTCATATTATTGAAAACGAAATGCAACATTTTTTAGATTGGTTTAATAATTCAAATAATGAAAACCCAGTTCTAAAAGCAGCAATAGCACATTTCTGGTTTGTTACAATACACCCTTTTGATGATGGTAATGGTAGAATAGCAAGGGCTATTTCAGAATTATTACTTGCTAGAAGTGAGGCTAGTCCGCAAAGATTTTATAGTATGTCTAGCCAAATCCAGAAAGACCGCAGTAAATATTATGAGATATTAGAGAATAGCCAAAAAGGAAATCTTGATATAACTGAATGGATTAAGTATTTCCTTGAAACACTTTCTTTAGCCGTTCTGGATTCTGAAAACCTGCTTGGTAATATTCTTGCAAAAGCTAAGTTTTGGGATGTATTTAAAGACCAGTATTTAAATGAACGACAAAAGAATATTATTAACCGCTTACTAGAGGATTTTGAAGGTAAACTAACATCATCAAAATGGGCGAAAATTTGTAAATGCTCGCAAGATACGGCAATTAGAGATCTCAAAGATCTAATTGAAAAGGGTATTCTGAAAAAGGACGATCTAAGTGGTAGAAGCACGTCATACTCATTGGTTGAATATTGAAAAGCGGAAAACATTAAAATATGTTTTCCTGATTTCATACTTCTATGTTATTTCTTTTTATTCTTTTTTTGTTTATTTTGCTTTGAATTTTCTGGAACTTCAAATGTATATTTTGTACCGACAGATTTGTCACCTTTCGCATATTGTAAGGCTTGATTGATACCTTCCAAAATCTCTTTCTCTAATTTAGTTAGCTGTTCTGTTTCTGATTTAGATGGTTTTTTACTATCTTGCAGATTATATTTTTCCTTCATTTCTTCAAAGCTAATCAATTTAGGGTTTGATTCCATAATTTTAACGGCATCATCATAATCTTCTTTGTCTATTAATGACTCTATATATAGATCAATAGCCTCATCTATAATCATATCTAAGGATTTATTGTATTTTTTCGAGAAATGCTTCAAATATTCAAGTTTTTCTTCATTAATATTAATGATTTCATTCATCATCTTTTTTTCCGTCTATTTAATGCTGTACTGCTGTTTTCCAAGCAATATTATGTATTTCATAAAATGATTAGTTATCATTTCCCTAGTATGTTTCTTACATGGAAATCTAATTCTACATTAAGCCCGTCCATTATCTTCAGGAAAGTTGTAAGCTTAGGCTCTGTCTTACCATTCAATAATTTATATAGATTTTGACGATTAATAGTACTTTTCTTTGCTAGTTTTGCTATTCCCCCTTGTGCCTCTGCCACGCTTTTTAGAGCTAATAGGAAAGCTTTTGTGTCTCCATCATTCTTATATTCTTCTAATGCTACTTTTAAATAGATTTCTGCATCATCCGGTTCGCTAAGTAAGGAAAGATTGAACTCTTCAAACGTCCTAAAATTATTTTTGTTACTCATCACTTTCTCCTTTAAAATCATACCAATACTCCTGAGCCTTTTGTATATCATTCTTTTGCGTACTTTTATCTCCTCCGATTAGAAGTACAACTAACCTGGCTCCTTTTTTCCCAAAATAAATACGGTATCCGGAACCAAAAAATAACCTCATTTCATATAAATTTTTCTCGATTGTTTTATAATCGCCAAGATTACCTAAAGCTATTCTTGCTACCCTGTTTCTTATTCTAGCAGCAGTTTCTTTGTCCTTTATCGATTTCAACCACTCAGTAAAAGGTTCTTTGTTATTTTTTTTATAAATTAATATTTCCACTTTGCATCTATATACATTTCTTATTTAATTAATTGTCGCACAAAAGCGACAATATGTCAATTATATTTTTATTTAATTTTGCATTTACTACCTAGAACCCATCTTCTCGGTACTAAACAGCAAAAGGCTGTTTTCCATTAGCCCCAGATATGCACGAAACTCATTTTTAGAACTTATAAAAAATATTGCAAAGTTTACTACCGAGAAGATTTAATATAATGAAAGACGTACGTTATGTACGTATTGACTATTAAGAACAGTACGTATATTATTAATATAACGTACGTTATTATAATAATGGTCATTATGCATAAAGAAATCTCTTCAATTGAACTTAGACAAAATTTAGCTGACGTTCTAAACCAAGTGAATTATAAAAATGAAACTTTTATAATTACAAAGAACGGGAAACCAACAGCAGCACTTATTGACTTAGAAACTTTAAATAAGCTAAAGGATCTACAACCAGATAATACAAGTAGCTAATATGACTAATATTGAAGTTTTAGAATCTAGAGACATTAACATCACCCTGCACAAAGAATCGCAAAACGATTCACTTGGTTACTGGCTGGATACTTATTTTGCAACTCAGGTGCTAAATGCAGCCCCTGGCACAATTAAAGCCAAAAAAAACGATATCACCAAGTTTTTAGAATACTTTTATAAATCTATGAAAACCGACAATATCGATTTTTGGACTACTTCAGTGTCTAAAGGATTTCAAAATCATTTGTTAGAGATTCTATATAACTTTACTTATATCAATAGAATCTTCGCAACCATAAGACATGCGGCTAGGTGGATACATACCCAGCGGAACTTCTTAGCAGGAAATCCCCTTAAAGACGTTATGGATATAGGCATTGAAGAGCCTCAGTGGAGAGGCTTAGACAACTTAACTATACAAAGACTTAAAGCAAGTTGTGAACACCGCATTGCTTTATGTACCAGAGCTAACCAAAACCCATTGATGGAAGTTGCAGTTTTTTATACTTTACTCTACACGGGCTTGAGGGTTTCAGAGCTTGTAAGGCTAAATATAGAGCAATATCATTCAAGAGGTTTTCATAACGTCATAAGAAAAGGGCGAAAGGTTTCAAAAAAAATACCTTTACCAAGTGACGCTAAAGAAAGGGTAGATTTATATTTGCAAACTAGGAAAGAGCTTTTAGAAAAAGAACCGCTATTTGTTTCTAAAAGTGGAAAGAGGCTAACAACAAGAGATGTAAGTTTAATTTGTGATAGGATTGCTAAACAGGCTTCTGTAAAGTCACAAGAACCAATAAAATTATCTCCTCATATGCTCAGGCACACAGTTTTAAAAGCAATTACTAAAGAAGAAGGAATTGAGGTTGCTCATAGACTCAGTGGCAATACTACAATCAAAGAGCTTTTAAGATATATTGCCCCTACTCATGAGGAACTCGCAGCCGCAACAGAAAAGCTATTCAAGAAATAATCTTTATTATAGTGTAAATTATTTAAATAAATCCGAATGTGTACCCGTTCTAATCAAATTTAATTCCTTGATATCTTTATAATAAATTAATAGCCAATCGGGTTCAATATGGCATTCTCTATAGTCATTATAATTAACTAATTTATGGTCTTTATTTTTGATTGGAAGCTTCACATTAGTGGATAGTTTATCGACAATAACTTCAATTTTGCTTAAATTCTTACCTCTTTTCTTCATGAGTCTCAAGTCTTTCTCAAATTGTATTGTGGTTTTAATCTTTAGCATAAAATTATTATCTGAACTTATTAAATAATTCCTTAGCGGAATTATAGGTGTTTAGGTTTTTGTTTTGGTTAACGTCATCTATAGCTTTTAAAGTACTACTTTTAAAAGTTTTCTTTTCATTAAATACACTTTCAAGAATCAGTTCTTTTATCGATTTCCCCTCAAGCGAAGCCATAACCTTGATTTGCTTATGTTGTTCTGGCGTTACTTCCAATACTATTCTAGACATTTCATAACCTTATAATATTTCTTATAATAATAGCATAAATATACATATTGTCAAATGTACATTTATGCTACCTTCTTAAACAAAGTCCTAAGTTAATTATTTAATAATCATGGATTTTTATATATAGGTAATATAAAATTATTATAACGAGTATTTTAAATGTTTGCCCTAATCGACTGCAATAACTTTTATGCTTTTTGTGAGAGGATATTTAATCCAAATCTCAAAATTTGTTTTAGCCTTTTCGCAAAAGCTAGTAAATTCTAAATGATCAAATAATATTTTCGATGTTCAATATAAGTAGCTTTTCTTATAGGTTTATGAATGCTAATTACTGTATCAAAGTTCAAATGCTTACATATATAACTTATAACTAAATTTGAGAGTTCACTTGAATTTTTTAATAACCTGCCATATAGCCTTAAAGCACATAATTTATGACTATTTGTTAAAATTACCTAGAGAAGAAAAATATGAACTGAGAGAAAGTGACGAAAGTTACCTTGGAGTGAAAAGTATCAGTATTTAATGTTCTTTAAAATCGAATAAGTTTTGAACATTTAAGGCATAATTTTCCTAACACTTTCGCGGTTAATATCCCATTTTCTATCGTTATTTTTACTCTGAAATTACCTGGAACCTTCTCTTTAATATTATACTTCTCCGTTATGTAAAACTAATATTTTAAGTAAAATAAATCACCCTAATTTATAAGTCCTTCAATCTAAGTGAATTTATTATTACCGAGATAGAACTAAAGCTCATTGCCACACTTGCAAATATTGGGCTTAATAATACTCCAAGCCAGGGATATAAAATACCTGCTGCTATAGGTACTCCAAGTATATTATAAATAAAAGCAAAGAAAAGATTTTGCTTAATATTACGAATAGTAGCTTTGCTAAGTTTATAAGCTTTGATTATACCGTTAATATCGCCTTTAAGTAATGTAATCCCTGCACTTTCTATAGCTATATCTGTGCCATTTCCCATGGCAATCCCTACATTGGCTTGAGCTAAAGCAATAGCATCATTAATGCCATCTCCTGCCATCGCTACAATCTTACCTTGAAGCTGTAGATCTTTAATAACTTCTGCTTTACGGGCAGGAGTAACTCCCGCTTCTACCTTGTTTATATTTAACTTCTTAGCTATAGCTAAAGCAGTAGTAAGATTATCACCTGTTAACATTATAATATTAACATTATTCTGTTTTAACTCTTTAATCGCATTACAAGCTGAAGGTTTAATAGGATCGGCTGTACAGAACAAAGCCTCTATCTTACCCTCAATCCCAAAGAACATAACGGTTTGGCCATCTCTTCTCATTTCAAAAGCTAGCTTATCTATTTGCTCTATATTGTTAACTTCTTCACTAAATAATTTTAGATTACCAAAAGAGATAGCTACTCCATCAATTGAGCCTATTATTCCTTGCCCAGTAATTGATTGAAAATTTTCTACTTTCGCTAGATTGATATTCTTTTCCTTTGCGGCATTAACAATTGCCGCAGCCAATGGATGCTCACTATTCTGCTCAAGGCTTGCAGCCCAGTAGAGCAATTTACTCTCATCATACTCCCCAAGAGATTTAATCAAAGTTAGCTTAGCCTTTCCTTCAGTTAAAGTACCCGTCTTATCAACGACTATGGTATCAATTTTACTGAGTAACTCTAAACTAGAAGCATCTTTAATTAAAATTCCCAGCTTAGCGCCTTTTCCACTGGCTGCCATAATGGACATGGGAGTGGCAAGACCTAAAGCGCATGGACATGCTATGATTAATACCGCAATACTATTAACCATAGCATAAGCTAATTTTGGCTCAGGACCAGCAATATACCAAATTAAACCCGTGATAATGGCAATAAGTATCACTATTGGTACAAAATAAGCTGAAGTTAAGTCTGCTAATTTCTGGATTTGCATTTTGCTTCTTTGAGCTTTTGATACCATCTCAACTATTTGTGCAAGTACTGTTTCTTTACCTATACGCTCTGCTTTAACAATTATACTACCATTACCATTCAGAGTTCCGCCTATAACTTTATCTCCTATGTTCTTATATACAGGCATTGATTCGCCCGTTAACATAGATTCATCTATATTACTGTTACCTTCTATAATAATGGCATCCACTGGTATTTTCTCACCTGGCCTAATTCTAATAAGGTTACCTATTGCTACTTCTTCTAGTGGTATATCTACCTCTGTATTATCAGATTTAACTATACGGGCAGTTTTTGGAGCCAGTCCTAATAACTCACGAATTGCATTGTTACTATAACTCCTGGCTTTAAGCTCCATCACCTGACCAAGTAATGCAAGCGTTGTAATCACTCCTGCAGCCTCAAAATAAACTCCTACTTTCTGTAGTAGTATGAATTGATGGACTAAGATAATAGATATTACACTGAATATATAAGCTGCTCCTATCCCTAAGCTAAGTAATGTATACATATTTAAGCTTTTATTGAGTAGTGATTGATAACCTAATTTAAAAAATGGCCAACCACCCCAAATTACAATTGGGGTTGCAAGTAGCAGTTCTAATATGTTAGATATTTTATCTGGAATACCAATAAAATGCTTACCCATTGCTATAATCATCAATGGTATTGCTAAAACAGCAGAAATAATAAACCTTTTTTTCATGGAGAGATATTCATGATCTTCTCCTACTTCTAATGTAATTTGTTCTGGTTCAAGTGCCATCCCACATTTTGAGCAGTTTCCAGGACCTTTTTGTCTTATCTCAGGATGCATAGGGCAAGTAAAAAAAGCATCTTTTCCTACATTTAAATCTCCCTTATTGTTTGCCTGATGAATAGCACAACAACTAGCATGATTTTTATGCTCAACTTGGTCATCAGAAGTTTTAATATGCTTAGCACTATGATGATGGTGCTGATGTTCTTGGGTATTCATATATTGCCCTCTAATTTTACTCAAACTTTTTGATCAATTTTTTAATTTCTTCTATTTTTTTCTGCTTTTCATATTCGTCATTTGAATCAAAAGCTTTAGTGACACAATGTGATAAATGAGATTCTAAGATATTTACCTCTACATTTCTTATAGCTATTCTTACCGCCTTTAATTGAGTTAGTATTTCAGGACAATATCTACTTTCTTCTATCATTTTTTTTATACCTTCAATCTGACCTTTAATTTTATTTAATCTTGGTAAATTGATATCATGCATAATGGATTTGTTGTTGATTGTTTTATCATTTGTCATAGCTAAACCTTACTATACCGTATGTTAGAATTTAACTAATGTCAATAAAAAGCCACTGTGCTTTATAAGTTACTAGTGTTGCATTTCATCACATTGTTTGGTTTCAATCTGAATAGTAATATGATCTATACTAAATTCCGAATGTAAGAATTCTCGCATGTTTTTAATAAGTTCATCTTGATTATTAATATTACTATTAACAATAACATGAAGAGTTATTGCGTTACTAGTTGAACTAATCGACCAAATATGTATATGATGAATATCTATAATTAGAGTATTTAACTTTAATAGCTGTGTTTTTACTAGCTCGGGAGTAATGCCTTCTGGGCTACTTTCCATTAGGACCATAGAAGATTGTTTAATTAAGCGCCATGTAGTTTTAAGTAATAAAATTGAAATAAATAATGATAAAATAGGATCAATATTCATCCATCCAGTATATATTATAACTACGCCAGCTACAAACGCTGCAAGCGAACCCAATAAATCGCTTATAACATGAAGTAAGGCACTTTTAATGTTCATATCTTTATGTGAAGATTTGCTAATTATCCAAAAAGCTATAGCATTAACTACAGCCCCAGCTAAGCCTACGTATATTAAGGTTTTACCCTCTAACGTTATTGGTTCAAACAACCTTATTATTGCTTCATAAATAATATAGATAGAGAGAATCAATAAACTTAAACCATTTATCAGAGTGGCAATAATCTGAAAGCGATGGTAGCCATAGGTAAAAATACTATTGGCCGGTCTTTTAGAATAATAAATTGCTATCCAAGATAAAGCTAAGGCTAAGGCATCAGTAAACATATGTCCCGCATCAGACAAAATAGTTAGAGACTGCGAAATTATGCCAACAACAATTTCAACAATCATAAAGCTTACAGTAAGTATTAGTGACTTTAAAAGTAAGCTGCTATTCATATCAAGATTATGGTGTGCATGCTCATGCAGTGTTTTATGTTTACGTTTGCTATTATTATGAGAATGTTCCATATAACCTCTACTTATTATTTATTTTTAAAATAAATAGAAAAAGAGAATAGAAATTACTAAAGCGCCCATGCGCCTAAAGTTAATTGTTAGTAATCATTATTTCCTTTTTCATACATTATAACTTGCTTTATTTTCAATAGTATAATTAAACCCAATACTGATTATAACATATTTACTAACAAATTATATATTTATTTACATGGACTTGATTAAATGTTATGATTAAATAATCTTTTCTCCTTAAAGTACTAACAATTACGCAAGAGGATACTTATATGAGCAAAATTTTATTAACAGCAATTTCAATATTATTAAGCATTAAGCTAAGTTATGCCAATGAAAATAAAGACAAAGAAGATATAAAAAAACAAGAACAAGTTAAAAACATGGATATGAAAGATATGGACCATAAAAATATGACGAATAAAGAAAATACACAAACTAATAATAAAAAATAATTACATTTAATAATAATTTATTAAATGTCTCCGTAAATATAAGGGTAGCTTAAAGCTACCCTTATATTTTTTCTTATATATTTTAAGGTTGTCAAATTTTTCTAATAATACTAAAGTTTTATGTCATGCACTTTTTTATCACCATATTCTTTGTAATAATTTAATTTTATTTAAAAATTGGTGTTTTAAAGCAGCCCCTACATGTACTATTATTAAAGCTGAAAATATGTATGGTATTATTGCATGAATTTCATGGAATAACATACTTAATTCTGAATTTTTTTCAATAAATTTAGGCAAAGTAAATGAAAAAAAAGGAATTTTATATCCAGCAAAACTTGTAGCGAAAATTCCTGTAAGTGGAGCTATCAACATAAAAAAATATAAAAGTTTATGACCTATAGAAGAAGCTAAGTTATTAAATTTACTTATATTTGATGGCAAAGGAGGGATATATGTAGAAAATCTAATATAAGATCTTATAAAAAATAATACTAAAATTAAAATCCCAAAAGATCTATGTAAATTAAAAAGCTCTTTTTTCAAAGGCAGCCCACTTTTTAGTTTTATCATAAACCAACCTTCGCCAATCATAGCAATTAATAATATAGCCATTAACCAATGTAATATTCTTAAACTTAAATGATATTTATTATTATTTTCTAATTTCATAAATTTTTCCTATATTATATTTAGTCTTTTGAAAACATATTAATTTCAAAATTTTATAGATAATCCGATTCCAAATTTTTCTTTGGCATCATAATTACCGGAAATATATAATTGCTTAGTGATGGAATAATTAAGATTAAATCTATATTCGCTATTAGTATTCCATTTCCAATCAAGATTTGTACGATTAGTTAACTGATGTTCATTATTTAAACCAAAACGAAGTTTACCTTTTGAGTCTAAGCGTACATCACTTTTAATTAAAAATGGTAGAGTATATTCAAAACCTATAATGGCTTTATTGGAAGTATCACCGTCTTCTTTAGCAAAACTGCCTCCAACATATGCACCAAAGAACTGAGAAGTAAATCTCTGATATCTAATTTCGGCTTCATAATCCTTGTTATAATTATGCTCTACATCGAATAATAGGTTATCATCATTTCTGGTAAACTTAGTGCTAAAGCTAGCTAAGTTTGAAAATCCTTCAAGTCTATTAACTGCAAACCATTTGTTACCATGGTCTTTTGAATGATTTTTAGAGTGATTAGGGGTATTTTTATCTTCAGGATCAGAGTAACTAACAATGCCACCCATACCTAGTTTCATATGGTAAAGATTATGACAATGGAAGATCCAATCTTTTTCTTCATTAGCATAAAATTCAATTGTTGTAGTTTCATAAGGCGCTATATTTACCGTATGCTTTAATGGACTTTCTTTACCTTGGCCGTTTAGCACTCTAAAGAAATGCCCATGAAGATGAATAGGATGATGCATCATAGTTTTATTAACCAGAGTCATCCTCACATTTTCACCTTTTTTAATAAAGAATTTATCAGCTGCATACATAGGTGTATCATTAATAGTCCATACATAGCGTTCCATTGACCCAGTTAAATTAAGGGTAATTTCTCGGATTGGGTTATTTTTAGGAAGGGTAGAATCTGATAAAGATTTAAGAGCTTTGTAGTTATCCAAATAAGCTATATGTGGTAATTGAGGAGCTGCTTTTGGTTTGTTTTCTTTGTGTCCTTTATATTCCATTTTATCCATGGCTTGCATATTATGCATTTCATGTGTAGAGGATTGTTGTGGTTTTGAATGATCCATGTTCGCCATATCATTCATTTTTATATCCGCTTTAGGAGTATTATTACTACTTTCCATAGCAGTCATACTTGTCATGTCATGACCTTTTGGGCTAGAAGAGCTGCCGCCCATACTACTCATATCGTGCATACCGGACATATTCATATCCATAAGCACTAAGTTAGGCTTGGGAATAGTTGGGGCTGCAACCAATTTTCCTGCACCAATTCTAGCAGTGGCATATCCTGTGCCATCTTCTGAAGTTGCTCTAAACTCATAAGTTTTATTATCTGGTACTGTAACAATAACATCATAGGTCTCAGCCATGGCAATTCTAATTCTTTGAGCGGTAAAAGGCTTAACTTTTATGCCATCTGCTTCAATAACTTTCATAGTGCTGCCGGAATATTCCAGAATAAAATATGAAGAAGCTGCAGCATTAATAATCCTCAGTCTTATTTTGCTTCCTGGTTTTGCTTTACTTAAATCTAATGACTTTTTGCCATTAATGAGAAATGCATCATAACCTACATCTGACATATCCATAGGTCCCATTCGCATGACAGCATTTTTTACTCTTAAATCAAAAGCTTTGTAACCATTGCTTAAAACTTTATCCCAAGATTGCACCGAGTCTTTCTTAAGTGCATAATAATCAGGATCTTTTTTAATATTGGCAAGTACTTGTTCGGGATGTTCATCGGTCCAATCTGAAAGTACTACTATATGTTCTTCATCATATGTTTCTGTTTCTTTCTCAGGATAAAATATCATCGAACCATATACACCCTGTTGCTCTTGTAGTCCTGAGTGAGAGTGATACCAATAAGTACCTGGATGAGTTACTTTATATTGATAAGTAAAGCTCTTGCCTGGATGAATTGGTGGAGTATTTATATAAGGAACCCCATCTTGATCATTAGGTAATAGCACGCCATGCCAGTGTATTGAGGTTTCCTCAGCTAAATAGTTGTTAACTGTAATTTTTAAAGTATCACCTACTTTTGCTTTAACAGTAGGCCCTGGTATAGAATTATTTATTGCTAATCCTCTAGCCTCTTGACCACTATAATTTACCGTTTCATAGTTAACATTAAAAATATATTCTACTGTTTTAGCCTCAGCAAAATTGTTAAATAAAATAACATAGGCTGTAGATAGTAAATATAATATTTTTTTAAACATGGAAAATCCTATATTAGTTTGTTATTTGATTATACTATAAGTAATATTTAAAAAATATATAAATATATTTATTAGGTTTCAAATAAATATGCTGAGAAAATTACTTTTTATATTATTTATAAATTTTCTACTGTCTTCTTGTATTGTTTTCAAAAGTACTAGGCCATCATTACAAAATAATAATGTTTCATTTTATAAAATAAATAAAATAGTAGAAAAATATCCTCAGCTTCCTTGGGACCAATTTACAATAGTATTTTTAAAAAAATACTATAAATATAAACCTGAAGATATGAAATTTATGTTATTAAAAGGTGGTTACTCAGAAGACGCACTTTTTAAAGTTAATTTATTATCTAAGAATTACATTTTAAGGTTTATAGGGTTGAACCGTCCAAAAAATGATCGTGATTTTATTATACAATCTTTTGTATGGGCAGGTTCAAATAATTTTGGTCCGAAAGTTTATTTATATGATAAAGATTCAACATTTCTACTTATGGACTTTTTAGAAGGTAAAACCTTGGAATTAAAAGATACTAAAAATGCAAGTATTTTAAAAGCGTTAGGAAAAACTTTATTTAAAATACATAATGCACCTAATCCAAAATCAAATATTCGACAAATGAGCCAGTTTACTATTGGAAGAGATTGGTATTTATCAGTTAAGAATACTAAGCGTAAATATTTTGGACCTAGCATCCTAAAAGTCGCTTATAATCATTGGCTAAAATTAAATAAAGAAGTAAATGAAACCTCTTATAAAAATTCAATGCTTCATAATGACCCAAACTTAAGAAATGTACTATGGAATGGTAAGAAAATTTTCTTATTAGATTGGGAATTAGCTGGATTAGCAGACCCAAGGAAAGAGTTAGCGCATATATGTGCTTGGTACGGATTAAATGATAAATTAACTGATGTTTTTCTTTCCTCTTACTTGAAACGTAAGCCTTCTTTTCAAGAGTTATTAATTAATGAAAAAATGAAAAAAATAATTTTATTAGAATTTGCATGGGTTGGTTTATCAAGCTTAAAAAATAATATATCTATTAATGATTGGGATAGTTTTTATGCTAAAGCTGGGCCAAAAACAGTTGAAGATTTATCTTTAATTCAAATAAACTCAGAAAGCAAACCTTCTGATGAAACATTAAGAATAATTTATTTAGGCTTGATTAAACAATTCATAATTAAAGTTACCAAAGATAAATAAAATTTATTATCTTAAATATCATATAATTTTTTTAGCCAATATTTAATATGTGATTCAGTCTCGTAATTACAATATCTATAATTTTAATTTAATTCCATATATTTATTATTTGTAAAAACTTAAGAGCGTATCTTTTTGCCAAAATGTTGCTGATACCCCTAATAGATATAGTTCCTGGCGATAAACTACAGTTGCCTCTTATACAAATTGATAAGCCAAAACCTAAGCTAATGAATGTATTAGATGAAATTAATGGAAAGTTCGGCAGAAACACTCTTTTCTTTGCTGCTCAAGGTATTAATGGAGATTGGCAACCTCAATGCACTAAAAAGTCGCCTAATTATACTACATGTTGGGATGATTTGATAAAGGTGGTATAGAGAAAATAAAATAAGGGAATTTAAACTTTTGACCATCAACTCCCTTTTTTTAATTACATAACAAATGAAACCTTTTTCTCAGGCTGAATATGCATAGCTGAGTGAACGATCTTATGATTTACTTCTTGCACTTTTGCCAGAACTTCTGGTTTTTGGATGAATTCTTTTCTAAACTTTAAATCATTATAGTATACAAGGAAATCATCCCAATTACTTGGTTCAGAGACATAGGATTTATATATTTCTTCCTTAGAATATTTTTGATTATTAAAAATCAAAGCTATTTTAGCATCAATGTAATTTTGAGTACTTTCTTTAATATAATTTGCAAACTCATCTTTATCGTAAAAAACACAATTTACTAAATTTGGATTTCTACAAGGAGTCGTTTGATGTGATTCTTTTGTATAATATTGAAATTTTGATGAATTTAGTTTCATAATTATTGTTATGTCTTCCATATATCCTGATACCTTTGATAACGTAAATTTCTTATCTAGATAATCAAGCTTCGCAAGATACTTATAAACTTCCTCTACTGCAAGCAAGTTACTATTGTTTAAAACTAAAACTTCTAAATCTAATTTATTAACATAGCCCCGAAATTCATTAGCAATGCTTTTATTGTAGTGTGGTATTTCTGAATCTTTTATATAATTACGTATAGCGACAGTGCCATTGGAATTTTCATATATATTAATATACTTATCTAGTAATGTAATAAACTCAAATTTATTATTAAATTTCTGATATCTTTCATTTGGCTGAAATGGAGAAATATCATCATGAAGAAATGTGCTATTAATATTATAGACTGAAACCCAAGCATTACGACTTATTGGCTCAGCCATATATTCTAAACAAACATAATGTTTAGGAAAGTTTTCCCATATCTTTTCCTTTATTTTTATTAAGTTATTGGGTTGAAGACAATATTCGTAGGTTTTTCTTATGTTTGCATTATATTCGTCTTTACGATAATTATCCTCTTGTGAGTAGTAATAACTTATTAATTCTGAGGGTTTTGGAATTAATTCTTTTATTTGACTTATATTTTGATTATATATAGCTAGATCCTCCCTATACTTGTATTTTTGTCTTAATAATGAAGTTACATTTTTTGGACATTTACTTAATGTAATTTCTTGTACTGTTTGATTCAGGAGCTTTTGACAATAATCTATTTTGTCTTGTAAATCTTTTATATCATTTTGATATTTGCTAATTTTAGTATCATTTAATTTGATAGTCTCATATCTTTTGTTATAAATTTCAACTAATTCACGGTCATTAGTATCTCTTCCAAATGTTTTATTTAATTTTTTAAAGACAGAAAATAATTTTGCGTCATGATAGTTTTGAAATTTTTTAGGTAGTTCATACATTTCATATAGATTATTGTCTAAAAACTTTTTAAATAGCTTGCATTCAATGTTTATATGTTTGTCCAAATCATATTCCTTGCAAAACCAACTTGAGCTTGTATTAATTTCGGAAATATATTCAAGGAATTCTTCTGCCATGCTATGGAATTTATCTATAGGCATAACTCCTTCTTCTGTTTCTAAAAAATTTGCCGTAAAAGGGATTAGGCATTCTAATTTATGATTAGCATCACCAAAGTTCATGTCATCATAAGCACTATGTATTTCATATAAAAAATCTTGAATTGAATGAAGTTCCTTTAATAACTGCGTCGAATATTCAATGTTATAATTTAAAAACTTATTAAATATGGTAAAATTATCTTTATAATTTTTAGCCATATGAAGGTTGTGCTTTTCATCTATTATATTAAGCTCCTCTAAATAGTAAAAGATTTCATCAACACTTAATAAATCTCCATTATTGATAAGTATCTTCTCAATATCTAATTTGCATGCATATAATAAGTCTTGAAGGGAGTGTTTTTCTAAACATTCATAACCTATTATTTTATGGTTATACTTACTAAGTTCATCTAAACTCTTCTGATTTAAGCTTCTTAAATAAGGACTTATATATTTAATTAGCTCTTCTTTTGTTTCAAATAGCTGATATAAAACTCCGTTATCCTCATATCTAAAGTTTTCCAAACTAAATACCGATGGTTCTGGATGATCAGGATCTAAATAATCTATACAAATATAGTGTTCTGGTTTTGTTGTCATTTTGGTTACCTTCTTAAAAATTAAAATTAATAAAGCTCTTAAAACGTGTGAAAGTTTTTTGAAAATTTGTATATATACTTAGCTGAATGCTCTACATTCTTTGAATGAAATACTGCAACAGCTTTTCGCCAATTTTGATAAACCCCGTAGTTGGTTCTTATAAACTTAGCGGCGTATTCTATGTTATTTTGGGGGTTAAACATGTCGTTTACGTCCTTAAAAGCAGATTTATGATATTTGTAATTAATCTGCATACATCCAATATCAATATTGGTGACGCCTTTTTCGATAAGATTCTTGACGTATTCAATAGCATGTTCCTTTGTTCTAAAATAATAACCTTTACCCTTCACATTTACTGTCCATGGATGCTTTAATGACTCTATATGCGACACCGTTTGAAGGATTCCTTGAGGAATACCGTACTTTTCAGCTGCATTACTAAAATGCGCCTTGCATGATGCTTCTGCGCTTATTGAAAAAAGTACCAGCATTAAAAAAACTAATCTAACCATGTGATTAACCTCCTATTGTTAAACCAAAAGGGAATACTTGCGAAAATTGGTGTATTGGTGCCTAGATCGGATATAATGATGCATTTGTCTTCAGGTAATGAAGTTATTGTCTGGGGCGAAACTAAATCATCTTTTTCATAGGTTACAGATGTGCTTTTGCCTTGCTGATTGGTTTGAACGTTTTCTTTCTTTATCACCGTTTTGCCAATTGCCTGAGAAATGAGGTTAGCTGTTTCTATATCATTTTGCTTAAGTACAATTCTGTACTTGCAAAAAGACTGAAGAACCTGAGCAAAATCTTTTCCGTAAATATCGTATAACTGATTAATAGTCTGGGCTACAAAGATACAGTTAAACTTGTATGACCTTGATATTGCTGGCAAATCAACAAGCGACTTTACTTTTCCTAGTCTTGGGAACTCGTCCATTATTAAAGTAATGCTTCTTGCCTCTGCTTTAGGCTCGCCGTTAGATAAAAGATTACTCGAAACCCTATCAAAAAAGAGCGAGATAACAGGCGATAACCAGTCTCTATCTTGGTCAGGTACTATCAAATATATAGTAATAGGCTTAATTTCATGATTGCGTAAGTCTTCAATAGCAAAACTACTATTACCGCTCATTGCGTTTCTAACATTTTCACTAGCATAAACAGATAATATATTACTTATGCAACCACTAACACCCGACCACTGTTCAGAAGAATGTGTATCATTTGAAATATCATTACAAAGGCTTACTAAGTACTTTAAATCAGAGATTTTAGGATCCCTTAAAATAGCTTTAAATACTTCTTTTGCATCTTGTGAAGTATAGAAATCTCTAATATCAGGTAATGAGGTTGAACCGTTAAGTTCAATTAAATAGCAGGCTATTGTAGAAATTGCGAGTTTAGCCCTGTCGTTAAAAAACTTTCCATTGCCGCTAGTTTCCGCTGAATTAGGCATCAATATGCTAAGAACCATTTCAACGTAATCAGCAACGTTTTTGTTACTAGCTTTAATCATATTGCTGTCAAATGGATTGAAGACGCAACTTTCTTTCATTGAAGGACTAAAAACTAAGATATCGCTAAACTTTGATCTTTGTTCTTTTGTTTTAGCATATATCTCACCTTTGGGATCATGAACTACTATAGAATTACTGCAAGTAAACATAGTAGGAATGATAAAACCTGCTGTCTTACCTGTCCCAGGGGGTGCAAAAAGGAGTATTGAAGTATTAGTTTTAGTAAAAAGGTAATTAAACCCTTTTTTTCCTAAAACAATGCCTTCTTTAAAATTAATTTCAGAAAAGAAAAGGTCAAAGAAAGTAGCCCATCTAGCATTTTTATCCTTTTTGACCTTTTCTTTTACAAAATTTACTATGAAGAACATGCCAAACGCAGCTAGCATCAGGCTTACGAGATAAACCCATGGTAAATTTAAGCCATTTGACTTGAAAAGCTGGTAAGCTCCTACAAATGGAACGTAGCTATACCCCATATTAAACATAATATTAGGTATCATAACCAGCATTAAAAAAAGGTTTACTACCAGAAATACAATTGTAATATCAAGCATCAATCATCTCCTTTTTTTTAGCTATGGAATATGAAATAGAGGAATCAGTTCGTTTAGCTAAAACTACCATATCGATTTTTTCCTCTAAAATACGGTAAAGGCTATCTTGTGATGTACTATCGATATTTCCATTGATAACAGCATATTGCGTTACAGCTCTAAGTGCTGATTCGTATGAATCGGCATGTATGGTTGCCATACTACCCTCATGAGCTGACTCAATAGCCCTATTTAAAATGAAAGCATTCTCCTTTCTGATTTCACCTACTATAATGCGGTCAGGGTTAAGCCTCATTGCTTCATTTAAAGCCTCAGCTGCACTAGAAGATCTAGAATGTTCGTCGTAAACAATTGAGCACCAGTCAGGATGATTACACTTAATTTCAGGTATACCTTCTAAAGTAAGGATTGTTTCATTGTGCGGAATTTGAGAAACCAAAGCATTAAGTAAAGTTGTCTTTCCTGATCCAGTACTGCCCGCTATTAAAATAGTCTTTTTCGCAATAACCGCTTGTTTTAATTCTTCCCTTAAAGCCTCATCTTTAATCACTTCTTCAAAAACTATTGGCTTACTTCTGTTAAGCCTTAAATTCATTGAAAACTCGTGACGTGATAATTTGCCCCCTACAATGGTAACTCTATTGCCCGTACCAAATTCCAATGAAACAGCATTTTTGCTTTCTAAGTCAATGTCATGGGCATTAGCAAGTAAAGTGACGAATTGCTTTAAATAAGAGAGTGACAAACTTTCATCTACATATATTTTGCGGTTACCAAAAATATCCTTAGTAATCACTTCCTCAGGCTTATTGATTTTAACCTCAAAAATTGTTTCATCATCTGCATATTTTAGAATTTCTTTTGAATAAAAGCGCAACATAGGGCGACTCTCTAAAAAATAATCTAAGTCCATTATTCAGCCTCCCCTAATTTTCTGCCAGATCCACATATCTTGAAACTTCTAACAGGGCTGTCCAAATCTTTATAAGTACTTCCATCTATACGTATATATGTTGGCACTTCATTTACCATAGATGTGTAGCAGACTGGTTTGCTAAAACTAAGGTCATAATAGTACCACTTTATTAACCCAGTATCACCGATTCCACTTGATTGTGATGAATATTTAGGTGCGGAAATGTGAACTGACCAAGTAGGTAATTCATCGCTATACTCAAAATTAATTTCGTTACCTGAATTATCTAACCAAGGCGCAGCTGCAACGCCAGTATAACCATATTCGGGAAGAACAGCTTTTTGATTAAGCTGATTATAATAATTTTTAGGATCTTGTAGTGTATACCTAAAACCTGAATCGATTTTAGAAGTAAGTAAATAGTTTGAATCATCATAAGTAAATGAAGGTATGCGTGATAATTCCATATTGGGATATGGCTTGAGTATATCATTAGCAACTTTAATCTGTTCTGAACCTATAGGGCTTGCAATTAAAGTTAAATTAGCTTGTGTGTACGGCGCTTTTTCATATAACATACATGCACCAGCCTTTATCTTTTCATTACCTCTTATGACAACAGGAAACGCATTGATATAGCTCATCTTTTCATTATCACTATGCTTAATTCCGCAGGTTTCATATTCTGCATTGATGATTTCATCGGTTGGAATGCAAGATGATATCTGAAGCTCATTACCGTTATCATCGTAGAAGAATGCTTTTACCACGTGAATCAGTTTTGTATCTTCATTATAATAATACGGCTCATCTTGACATATCTCGCCTCTAAGTACTGCATTCACTTTAGGCAAGCATTGGCTGATTTGAGTTATTACGCCGTCAATATCAACAATTTTACGGGTATTTACTATAGGCTTATCGTCAAAATTGCTTTGTGTGCATCCATCAATTGTTTCAACAATCTGTATCGGATTGATTTTATCAGGCTGGCACTTCTCAACTTGCACAACCTCATCTTTTGAGTTTCGGTAACTTAATCTATATTGTTTAAAGGCTACATTTTCTTTTGCATCTATTTTAGGAGTACAAGCCTGAAAATCTTTAACAATTTCGTATTTAAGGTTTGAGTCATGGCAGCTAACTATCTCCTTTCCGCCTCTTAAGACTCTTTCCTGTACTACCGCTTGCATTGCAGAAAGATCAACTCTAATAGTACAGCCGTCTGTAGTGGTTACATTTGTTAGCTTTTCAAATTGTGGGTTAAATTGAGGCATCTCTCTTTGGGGTTGTGGATTTCCGTATCCACCACTTTGAAAACCACTATTATTGCTTGGCGTATGACCAAGCTCATTTTTCTTTTCCTCTTTTTTCTTTTCTTTTTCATTTTCGATATTGCCTTTTGTTAAATCCTCATAAGCCTTAGCAAGAACTTCTGGCTTTCCTTTGATGGTAAACTTGTCGCCTTCGTCAATTTCCCCTTCTACATGCGGCTTACTTAAAAATGGCTCATCTAAGTTTGTTTCTTTCCCTAAAAGGCTAGCTTTATTCCAAATGATATTGTAGACCGTATCAGAGTTTTTAGATTCCTTGCTAGATACCTTACCAACTATCCTAAGATCTTTTATATCTGAATCACCTTTAGGCTCCTTAATGCTAAGTACTTTAGCCTTTAAATTCTCACCTTTTTTTCATCTACAATGATTTTGAGTAGCTTTTCTTTATCTTTAGCTACGTTTTCTGCTAAAGCGTTTTGTGCGTATAAAGCGATTACTGCAAATAATATATTTTTCATCTTATTGCTCCTTTAATGTTTTTGCTGTCAGGGTTCCACCATGTGCTTCAGGAAGGGTAATTGTCTCGTTAAGTAGAATACTTATATTTGTACCTGATGGTATTTCTATAGATGGCTTAATATTAAGCTTTTGTCTTAAAACTTCACTGGATACGTTACCCATTTCTTTCATTAATGGGTAGATACCCAGTCTTAATCTTTCGTCATTATAAGGTATTGCTAATTGTGAACCTGCAACGATTGATGCAGCAATTCCTGCTTCCTTGTACTTATCACCTGTCCTATTATCAACAATACCCGATAGTCCTGTCCTACCTTGTAAGTCATGGGCTATACTTTCACCTGTAAGAATTATATGAGAACCTTGTGGAGTAATAAATTCTTTAAATACTACGTTAAGCCTTCTGTCACCATGATTTTCAAGTGGCTTAAATTCACCAAGTACCATAGTATATGCAGGCAGTACCTTCTTTGTTCCATCTGTTGAATATACATCATTCTTAACGTACGCTTGAACGGGTCCTTTAACATCTGAGATAATATCGTTATAAAGTATTAAATTGATCCATGTACCTCTTGTAATAGTGCGACTATGATCTAATGGAGGCGTTGAACTTGCTATTGGCTGATCTAAGCGGGCAATTTCAGCTATATTTTTTACATTAGGTTTTAAATATTCAAGTTCCTCTTTCCCTGCTGCCAAAATCTCGTTTGATGCTAGTCTTTGACTTTCAAATTTCTGCTCTGATTTTTTCATTTGATTTTCGATAGAATCATTATCATTTGGTATAAATTCTAACAAATGTTCTTTATTGGGTTTTAAGGTACCTGCTTCAAAAATTTCTTCTTTAAAAGCAGGTTTAAGGAAATCGCTAGCAATTTCGTCTATACGTCTTGTCGGCTCAGGCACAATATCCTTTAAAGGTGGCTTACTTCCTGTATCTTTCACAAGCAGCACTATACCGATACCGCACAAAGTAAAACCAAGTATACTAACTAGAAGCAGATATTTTAAATTTTTGCTACGCTTTTCTAACATTTCCCTAACCCCCAATTAGTCCATTTCAACACAAACTACTTTGTCGCCATCAATGATAGTCCATGAATTTGAGATAGAACTCGCAATAATATGTCCCTGATGAAATCTTAATTGCAAAGGTGCATCGACACCGTCAACCCTTTTGTAAATGACTGGATAACCGCCTGTCATTAAGGGCTTTCTGAAATCAAAGAATGTCTTTTCGCCATCATCATATACAGCCATAGGGGCTATATCTTGATTGCCTCTAATTTTGTATTTGGTATTAATTTTGTCAGGATCAGCCACGTTTTCTAAAAAGTCGTAACGCGATTGGGCTATTTTGTGTTTAAGCTTATCATCTGATTTTGGAGTGTATCCCTTAATTTCAGGATTTCTAACATACACTACCATATCACCAATAACATCTTCGTCTGTATCATATGAACTTAGATAAAATGGATATATTGTCCCTGACTCACCAATAACGGTAAAACTTGTATCGATGCCAGCCTTATTAGTTGATAAGGAAAATATTGTTTTAATATCATCTGCACTCATAACCGAAAAGCCGACATTATCTTTAAGAGCAACCGACTTTATAGCTTCTGGTAAAACAACGTGCGTGAATAAATGCATGCGTATTTTAAGCTTACTGACTTTGTCTTGCTTATAATCAATGTACATAATACTTTTTGGATCAGAACTTATTAAAAAAGCTTTTTGGGCTTTTCTTAAATCATTTTTCTCTATTTGATTATCTTCTGGAAGAGTTTCAGCAAACTCATCTTTCTTAACAGCAGCTTCTGCAATGTTAATAATGCTACAAAACCCTAATGCGAGACATGCAGTCTTTTTAAATAACCGATAATTGAAATCGTTGATAAATAAAAAGATTCTTTTAAGTAATGTTTCTAGGATCTTCCCTTCTTTTGCAAAAGCTAAAACATCAAAATTTAAATTCAAGGTAAGTAATACCGCTTTCAGCGCCCTTGATTTTAAATTTCTTCTGTTTTGGATCGCTTTTTGCGAAGGTAGGCTCCGAGAAACAATTTTGAAACAACCTTTAAAAACGGCTGAAGCTTCGCTTGCGCCTGTTTTCTTTTCTTTGCTCAGGTTCCACCAAGATACAATGTTTTTATTCATGACTTCCCTCTTTTTTCCTTGAGATACTATATTCACTAACTAATATCTTCATTGGGTTTAAATAAGACTCAGTTACTGCATATTTGCGTTCATTGGTAAAACTATAACGAATTTTAGCAGTCCAATATCTGATAGCCTCTTTACCGTCTTTACGGTCTATCGTTTTAAAATTAACCTGATGAATATTATTGTTTTGGCTTAAAGAGTCTGTGATTGCAAAATCGTCTAAAATATCTATAGATCTTGTAACGCCTTTATTTTCCTCTCTAAATTCATTGAATTCTTTTTTAGCTATTTCAATTATTTTCTCATCTGATAAAGCTAAAAAAAGCTGTACATTTTTTTGATCATCAATGAAATTAACCTCATGTCTACTTTGGACGTATCCTCTTAAAAAGCTTCTTACTAATTGATCGTTTTCGGTAGGAATCATATCATGGGCTTTAGGCAGAATCTTTACGAAGGTTTGCTTGTCGCTATTTAATTCAACATAAACAACTTCTGGGGGTTTTGTGATTGTATATAGACTTATGCAAAGAACGCCAATTACCAGTAAAGCACACAAACCACCTAAGGCATAAGCGCTAAATTTATAGGTTTTATTAAGTCTTCTTTGCTCTAGGAATGGTTCAAGTGCCACAAAATCCATATTATCTTGCATGATTTACTAACTCCTTCATTTGCTTAGAACATTCACAGCGACTTTTTTTGTAATTCATTACCTTTGCCGCAGGACCAGCATTACCAGATGCACAAGCTGTTATACTAAGTAAAACACCTGCTAAAATAATCCTTTGAACTATATGCAACACTCTCAACATGATATTCCTCCTGTTAAATCCCTCTTCCATATTTTTGTGCTATATAACTACCAGCAGAAACTGCACCTCTATATACAGAACTTACAGCTGTAGCTGCACCTTTAGCTAACGTACCTGCTCTTGGTCCTGATACATCACTACCCGCACCACTCATAAGCGTAGCAACAATTTCAGGGGCTTTACTAAGTAAAATGTTAGAAACTATACCCATCGCCAATATTTCAATTAAAATCGTATTGCTAAATACAGCCCCCTTTGTAAGATCGACCATACCCTGCTCGTAAAGGTGTAGGCTTTTGGTAATTGGTGTAATACATAGGGTTAAAATTGCTATAGAAACACACGGTATCAGATTGTACGTAAAATAACCTTTAATCATATTACTTGCGATCCATCTAAATTGCGGGAATACAGCCATAGAAATGGCAATAGGGGCAACCAGTAACAATATTGAACTTGCAACATTTGCCAGTATCATTTGAATTGCGAGCAGTATGAAAAATATATTATAAACTACCCATATCACACCTATCATTGCCCAAGACATTATACTATGTAGGCGTAGGCTAGGTAAAAAATCAGATGAAGTCTCTTTTGAATATTTGTCTGTTACAATAGCAATCTTATCAATAAGCAGCATTAAAGTATCATACGGCGATCCACCCGATGTGTTCAATGCCGCCCTAAATAAAAATTGAGGTAATCCATATACTAGATCATTTATAGGACTAAATACCCAGTCCATAAATATATCCTTTTCAAAAGCTATTAGCGTTAAAACATTAAATATTATTACGAATGATATGCAGCTCAACAGATCAAAAGGCGCTTCCCTTTTGTACCAGTTGTATATTGCCCATATTAAATATCCAATTGTTATAAACCCAAACAAAGGCCTAAAATCATTTGCAAGGGCTTGATAAACATTTTCTACTAAATGCCGACTATTTTCTGTAAAAACGGCGGTTAACTGAATTATCATTTACACATCCCCAATGCTCTTGTATAATCTGTACATTTTGCCTTACGGTCTGCCCTAGTATAAATACCTTCCTCTTTTTGGAATGGATTTGAGTTTCCTGATCCAAACAAACTATTATTCTTAGGTTCTGCGGCATCATAACCAGAGTAATTCATCATTGTTTGTACCTTGGTGGTTTGCGCCATTAAGAATAAAAGATCATTCTGAATTTTCGCATTTAATGCGGCAAACTTAATTGCGACGTCTTGTTTTTCAGCTTGTGTTTCAGCATTATCCGCAATTGATAAAAGATATTCGATATCCTTATAATTTTTTACCACGTCGGTTTTGATACTTTCCGTAGTGATTACAGCCTCACGCATTGACATGTTGATATAGTTTTTACGCTGCTCGTAATTACCAGACTCATACAACTTTCCGATAGGTGTAAAAATACTATCGATATTTGAACTAATGTCTCTAATGTTTCCGCTACTTAGTTCGCCAGGTTTGTTGATGTTGTAAATAATGTCATATGAATCCTGTAGTTTGCCTTTCATATTTCCAATATCTCTAAGTAATGGATTAGGAGTGCTTTTTAAAGCACCTTCTACACTTGACATTCTTTCTGTTTGTTGCTGAGCTTCCTTAACTAAGGACATTGTCTGCTGCACATTGTCAATCATGTGTTTATACGCAGTAATATCAGTAACAGGGGTGGCGGCAGCTGCTGAATTTAATGAGATTGCTGATAATAATAAAAATTTTCTAAGCATTTAAGTACTCCTCTACGAAATTATTTGGATTAGATAGTTTAATTCTTTTGAGCTTTTCAACCGAATCAACATCAGATTTAAATAGCCTTAAATATTTGCCAAGGCTAGACAAATTCACATCCAATATAATAGATCCCCTATCTATACGTTTTAACAACACTTGATAATTAGCCCTTGTTTCTTTTACCCATTGAAATTCCTGCTGATTTAGACCTAGTCTATTTACATAGTCCTCTTCCTGAGCGCCTTCATCAGGGAAAAAGATCATATTAGCAATATTAGGACGCATAACATCTTTAAGCGGATGTTTTGCAAAAGTTGCAACGTCCTGAATAGCGCCGATTATCAGTCCTTTTCTTTTTCGCCATTCGCTGGCTGCTTTTCCTAGCTTTTGTACAAATAGTGGATTATTCAAATATTGATGTAGTTCATCTACAAAGCAGATGTGCGGTGCTAATGAATCTGCAACCTGATTCTCAAATGAATGAAACAAGTATGATATTAAAGGATCACTAACCTCTCTATCTGCAATCACTTTGTCCATATCAAATGAAATGATATTATTGTTGAACTTAAGTAAGTCCTCTTTGCTTGTGAAAAGCTTACCTTTATAACTTTGGCTCATAGGTAGCCACCTACAAAGTTCGTTATACAAGTGATCATCTTTTGATAATGATTCAGTTAGCATCATTATATTTTGAAGTTCTGGAACATTTGTACTAACAATAGCTTCAATTGCTTCTTCAATAAGTTGTTTTTGTTTTAAATTGGCACTAGTAAGTCTTACCATTAATGATATTAAGAATTCTCTGTTATATTGAGTGTTTTCCATCATGAAGGGATTTAAACCCAAGTTATCCTCAATAGGATCAAAATATGTGCCACCAAATGTTTCTGTTGCTATGCGCATACCTTGCTTACTGTCAAATGCCAGAATATGCATATTCTCATATTTCAAGCAGTTTGTGAGTAAATAAGTTATCAAGGTTGTTTTACCTTTTCCGCTACCACCAAAAATCATAGTATGACCAAGTGGCGGCTCACTCTCACCCACATGGAAATTAAAACCATACCAGTTATGGCTTAAGGTTTTAAAATATGCGATCGGCTCATCACCAAAGCATTGACTTTCCTGACCAAATTTACTACTTGGAAATGAAGCTAACATACTAAGATTTTCCGTTGTTGGCTTCCAGCCTCTAGCATTAAATAGTGTATTATATACATCTGGAAAATATCCGTGATATATAGCTATATCTTTGCAATATATGTAACCAATACCAAGGTTTTGTAAGCAGTTCTCAAGCTTAAGTACTTTCGCCCTTAACTCTTCTAAACTATCAGCATTAACCCTAAAATAACTGACATAGTCTATAAGACCGCATTTACCAGTTTGGACTTTGTCACCAAGCTCATAAAGTGCGTCAACCGATCCACGGAAAAACATTGAAAAGGTTTGATATAATCTTTGTTTTGTATGAATAGCTTTATTCGCCTTCACTTCCTCAATAGCTTTTGCATGCTGAGTAAAAATGATTTCAGCATCAATATTAAATACTCTTTCAAATACTTCTTGTGATATTGCTGAAGGTAAAACTTTAAGCATGATATAGCTGCTATAACGCTGCTTGCTAGCACCAAAATGTCGATTATCAACATATTTAACAACCCCACTATCGCAATTAATATTGTAGCTTACGTTTCCAAGGTAGTGATTTAAGTTTTTAAAGCTACCGCTCAGTTTTAAAGGCCAAATAGTTTGAGAACTATTATTAATAATAACGTCCCAAAATGACATTAGACCATTATTGAATGTAAGCACTTTTGCATTTAGTTCATGAAAGTACTCTTTGAATTTCTCTACTTGGTTATTGAGTAATCTTAAGTCTTCATAGATTAGTTCCTTAGTTTTGCTCTCAGACCAGCTAATTTTTTCAATATCAAATGCATCTATTTTCTTTGCAAATACTACATATGAAGTATTTTCATAAGCTCCTTTGTAATCCATGCTTCGCGCTTGATTCATCTCTTTAAGAAGATGATTGTTACCACCTTTTAATGAAGGTATAGTGGAAGGGACTCTTAAAGTATAAAATGAATAATAAATATCATTATCAAGCTTTTGATAAAGATAATGACGCTTTTCAAACAAGCTATGTTTCTTTTCTTCTGAAACGCAGGATATATCGATTCCTTCAATACTTATTGTTTGAAGTAAATATCCATTTTTATCTACAATGGTTTTTTGATCATCAAGCAATTCTATGAATGGTATATAATCAACTATCTTATCGTCAGAATATGTAAATTCACCATTTAACATACTTAAGCCTCGCTTTAATAACCCGCTTAAAACCAAATTTCATAACATTAAAATAAAAAGCTTTTAAAAACTCAGGATCTTTGCGGCTTTTTTTTCTCAAAATCAGGATAATCGGAATGATGATAAATATATAAATAGAATAAGATATTACGACATTGAGCATAAACACTGAAGGCAGAATAATAGCAATCATTAATGCCGCTATTACTAACCCAAAAGAATATAGATCAAGCCCTAATATGCTAATAGGCTTGTTCATCTCGTTGAAAAATCTTACCCTTATCATACCACACCTATAACAAAAAGTGGTTAACAAAACCTTGTATACCAACCGCAACAATTGAACCTACTAGATATATAACAAACTTACCGACATCAAAACGTCTTGCAGACCAAGCTTCATAAAAGAACGTAGCCCAAACCACAAGTAACAAAATTGGTATGAATTTACCTATTAAATAGGTTTCTACAATGGTTTTTGACTTTGTTGCAGCTGTATCAAAAGGATTACCGCTTGCTAATGCATTTTGCGCTGAGAACACAAAACCCGCTAATGTGTAAGATAGTTTTTTCATTTTTTTCTCCTAAAACTTTGAATTACAAATAAAACAAAGTGAATTATTTAAATATATGTACAAATATAACTTATTTTATCACATGTGTCAATTTTTAGTTATATTATATAACTAAATTTTTTCTAATAATAATATTTAGTAACTTTTATTGATAAATAATTGACAAGTAATGGGTTTCCGTCATATTATTGAATAATATAAAAATATAACTAATATTTTATTACTTGGCAGGCCTACGGGATTATAAAGGATGACTACAACTTTTGGCGAAAGACTTCAGAAATTAAGAGATATGACAGGATTGTCGCGTTATAGCTTGTCAAAAAAGTATAAGATACCGTATAGCACATTACGTCAATGGGAAGAGGCTAGCCGAATTAGTTATGATTATGTACAAAGATTAATCAAACTATTTAATAGTATAAATATTATTGTTTCCGACGACTGGCTTATTAATGGCACAGGGCCCGAACCATATATTAATAAAGAAACAGATAGGTTGGACTTACAAACAGGTCATCATCAAATTCAATTCGATGACGTTCTTGCCTTAATTGAAGCCAAAGAATATGAAAAGAAATACATCAATAGCATTGTTATCAATATATCTGATCAAGCTATGAATCCTTTGTTTAAACCTGGGGACTATGTCGGTGGATTTGTTACAAGTACAAACAATATGGATTTGTGGATTGGGGATTTTGCAATTGTAATATTACAAGACGGTTCAACATTATTTCGTAAGATTCTATGGTCACAACCTGATAAGGAAGTTGCTTTAGTGGCTATTAATCCACTTGCTAAAGAACATAATAGATATGTAAAGATATCAGATATTAAACATTTTGCACCTTTGTATTGGCACAGAATTTTAAGAAAGGATAAAATTACAACTTATAACAATATACGTGATTCCCGCAATTTTTATGGATTTTTATAAAGTAATTTTTTTAAATTCTTCGAATAATTGTACAAATCGTTCAGCATTTTTGCACATTAAATTCACAATATCCAAGTTATCATCTTTTGAACTCAGTATCAGTTGATATGCTTTCATTGGTGTTTTAGCTATTAAAACAAAGCCATTAGAAATATTCGCTTTCTTTTTTCTTTCTAATATTTTCGTACCTATGGGATTATCAGAAGTAAGAAAACTAAGCAGATTGAAGCCGCTGGATAAGTGAAAACCAGCCTTATAAGCTGGGTCATAATAGGCATAGAATTTTTTATCATATTCTTTTTGCCAATTTAAATCAGAAATAATATAACTTGATGCAGCAATAGTAAAATCATGTTCAATAAACATAAAATCAGTAATTTCAACTGTTTTATATTTATCAAAATGGCTTTTAAAAGCCTTCCTTATACTTTCATCATATATAGCAATATAATTTTCCTTCACAACATTCACTCCGCTAATTTAATTCATGACAAACCTATATCCCGCTACCAAAACAAAAGAGGGGGCGCAAAGTAATCAACTAAAGGTTTAACACGTGTGAATTAATTAACACATTTTCAAGATATAGTTAAGTATTTTTTTATTAACAAATAATTAACGGCGCGGTTTTTCCATATATTTCAGTATGTTACGTAACACATATTTTTCGTAACTCCCATCTAGTGCAGAAGCTAAAACATCAAAAACAATAGTCAAGGTAAGTATTACCGCTTTCAGCGCCCTTGACTATTGTTTTCTTATGTTTTTATTTGCTTTCTGCGATGGGCAGGCTCCGAAAAATGATTTAGCTAGTAACATTTAAGGAGAGAGTTTAGCCTTCGGCTTTCCCCTCTCCTTTTTCTTTCTGCTCAGGGGCTCACCAAAAAATGATTACTAATGTTTCGTCCTACTTTTTTACAATATTCTGGATTGTTTCATGAAGTTCTAATGCACATTTGATACCCTTGTCATGCATAGCCTTATGAACCTTAAAAAACTTTTCACTATTGTTAATAGCTTCTCTTACAAGCAGTCTTACCTGTGCTTCTATATAATTGGAAGCATACCTTTTAACATATAATAACTTAGCTTTATGTTGTTGAAATAATTTATGATATTCGCTGAACAAACCAGAATATGATTTTATGTAATAAGTTTCACCATTTTCTGTACGGAATGTTTTTGGAAGTATACGTCCATCATTATTAACGCCTTTAAAATTACCTATTTTTATAGGCCTTTCGTCAAGAATTGAAAACATTTCAATGAAAAGAGGTAACAAAGAAACATCTAAATAATATGCACCTAACTCTTTGACTGAATTAGATGATAAAGCCAATTTGCAATTTTGTAGAGTATAAATGAATTTCTCTACTATAGCCACCTCGATTGCTACATTATAAACCTTTAAATGTTGATATATAGTATAGAAAGAATTAAGCCACATCTCTTCAGAAAATATTGCTTTTAGCTGTAAATAGATTTCTTCATTATGGTTTTTGATTTCTTCGGCTGTCTTATCTGCATAAAAATCTATGCCTAGATTTTTAACCAACTCAAAATAATCAATCCAATTATCTAATAACTCTAAAGTGCGTTCACTTTGCTGAAATTGCTTAATGATCTTGTCATCAATAGATACTATAATAGGTGAAAGTGCATGTGATACTTCATGTAGTTTCATATAAAGCTCATATTCACTATTAAAACCTGTTGCAGTAGAAATTTTGAACTGCTCTATTATATGGTAAAGATTGCTTTTTATATCAATAATTTCATCGACGTCCAATAAAAACGAGTTGTTAATTATAAGCTCTTCAATTTGTAAAATACAATAATATCTGAAGTTTGTTTCTAGTTGGTTTTCTATTAAAATGTCATGGCTTTGACCTTTGTTAGTCAAAATATTGTTCCAAAAGAAAAAACCAACTTTTTTGTACTGTATTAAATCTATAGGCTGCTTGATGCATTCAATTTGATTATTTATATAAGTAATCAATGAAGTTTTGTTTTCGAAATGTTTCTCATAGCCTTTATAAAGATACAGCTCAGGGGAAATTTTGTCCTCTTGAACGTAATTTACGTGGATATACCAATTTTGATCAATCATAAACTATTCTCCTGAACTGCTCTAATCCTTATTTTAAACTTTTAATTCTGAATTTGCCAGTATCCATCATTATTTCTACAAGCTTTGCCAAAAGCTTCTTGTCTTTTGCCATCAACTTGAATCACTTGAGTATATTCTCTACACACCCTACCTTCTCTTGATTTGTAGGTTTGAGTTGGCATTACAAAGCCACTAGCACCTGTATCAGGGTCATCCCAGCCTATCTGCTGGTTTGTTCTAGCATTTTCTAAACTTCTTTGCGTGGTGTTAATATGAGTTTGTTGATCTTTGGGATCCAGATGTTCACCCATCCAATTACCAAATGCAGCACCACCTAATGCCCCTAACGCAGCACCTACCATTCTTCCCTTCCCTTTTCCGATATTAGAGCCGAGAATACCGCCACCAATTGCCCCAAGACCTGTAGCTACATGCTGACGTGATATAGGCATTGACCCATTTTCACATGCGGTGATTACGGATAAACTTATTATTAAAGTTGCAACTTTTTTTTTCATATATTTTTCCTTGTTTATCAATAACTTAATTTAATACAACATCTTAGGTTGTAATTTTGTTAACAAATTTAGCTTGACGCCAAATTCAATTATAAGTATATATCGTATTTATGACTTATGTCAATATATAGTTATAGTTTATAACATATTATTGGTTTCTGTTATACAATATAGTTATTGAATTGGAGGAAATATGAAGAATTATGTTGAAAAGAAGTTGATGGGTATCCAAGACTATACACAAGACTCGGTCTCATCTATACAAAATAAAGTATTTAAAGTTACCGACTTTACATTAACCCATGCTAAAAATGTAACTAAAAGTACTATTCAAAATATAGGTAAATCTATGAGAATATTATCCCTAACAACTAAAGATGAGGTTTTAGGTCGCAATGTAAAAATGGACTATATCAGACCATCTAATACATATAAAATTGCAAGCAATATAAAAAACGGCAACTCTTCCAGAAATCGCTACTATGGGGAGGATTTAAAGGTATTAGCAATAGTTGGTGTATCAATCTATCTTACTCCTATTGCGCTAAGCTATATGGCTCCAATTGTGGCTCCTTACTATTCAACAGTCACAAATTATATAAGCGGCTCATCTAGAGTAAGTTCTATGCTTAATTTTGCAGCGCCAATGTATAATTCAGCATCTAGCAAAATAAAGGAATACGTGCCTAATTACGCTATTTCATGGATTGCTACCGAGCTTTCATTACTAAAATCATTTTTGATGAATTTTGGAGCAGTTAAGGATCTTGTGAAATATGTGGCTCTAAATCACACTCAGGCTTCAGAGTATTTCATGGGTTATTTGATAGGAAGATATGTGGTTGATAAAACTAATTATCAGGAAACATATTTTGATACAAATTCATTTAATACTTTAAATCGTGAAGTATTAAATGGAACTTATTCTAATCAGGAAATGGTTAAAGTGGTAGATAGCAAAGGCATAGTATCATCTGCATCAGATAAGATGTACAGATACTTAATTAAACCTACAACATTATTTAGCCGTGATCGCATTTATTATACTAACGATGCTATTAACGAAAATATAAAAGCGCAAACACGCAATATGGCTCGTTAAGAACCAATAAATATTGACAACTTAAACAATTCTAAGCCCTTTAGAACTTTTTTAAAGGTCAAGGAATCTTATTATTTTTTATAAAGAGTAACAAATATGAAAATACAGTCACTAATTAGTTTTTTAGATAATTTTGATGACCTTGCTATTGCAGGTAATCACGATAATATCTTACACCTTTACGCACCTATACACCAAGATAATGTATCATTTGAGATATTGAAGTTTTTAGAAAATCAGAAGGTAATTGATTTTATTATAAACTCAGATGGTTATGTAAGTGATGTAACCATTAAAGATGACGAAAAGATTCCTACGGAGATAGTAACCGCTCAGGCTTTCATTAAGCATGTAAGTAAAAAACAGGAAGCTAATTTAAACGTAAGAACATTACATAATAAAATGCCATTTAAGCTTGATATAGCCGAAAAGCACGTATTAAAGCCAACCCCCAATATTAATACTAATAGCGCTACTATAATCAAAGATATTGGCATGACTATTGCCAACCTATTAAATTTAAACTCAAGTGAATCTAATATAATACATTATCCTCATGAAAATAAAGAAATTGTAAGAATCCCGTATGATGAAGTAGATCACGCACGGCTTTACACCTTAAATAACCTTGGAAGGGACTATAAGCCATACTTTGAAATTAAACCCCTTTACAAAATTAAAAAACGATCATTTTTTAAAACGGAAGTTGATCTCTTCAAACAACTTACCTTAAAAGTACACAAGCTACATGTTGCAGATTATGCTAGGTTTCTTAACGACACTATGGCTAAGCTTGAGATGATTAAAACCTTTACGGATTTGGTTAATAAACAGATTCGTATATTTAATAATAATCGTAATATTAGCGATACACATACATTACGCAATGAATTCACCTATACTGGTGAATTTTATTGCTTTTATAATGATAATAACGATATAAAACCAAAACCTTTTTACAGCGAAACTTTTCCCGATGTACTTAAGGACGAAAGAATACCTGAGTTTGTAAGGGCTTTCTTTAAAGATTCTGTGGATAAAAAAACGTTTAGGATTGATCGTAATTATACCCGTTGTATATCATATACAATATGTGATATTCGTAATATTGAACAATTGTATAAGGATTGGCAAGATTACATAAACCACCACAACAAAATTAAGGCCTCTTTCTTGTCATCTTGCCTTCAGGTACCGACTAATCAAATTAATATTGAAGACAGTATTTACGATCCTAATATTAAGTTTTTTTTACATGACTTTAATTATAATACTGCCATTTTTTATAAAATGCAGGACTTAGGAATTTTAACCATTAACAATATAGATGATAAGCTCGAAACAATTAACATTACACTTAAGTCTAAAAGACCTAATGTTATGACAGCTCATCAGCTCTTTAGTGAATCCCGCCTATTCAATGATATTGATGTCGCTCTTTCTGAACTTTTTGACTCAAAGCTGGTTGGTAAAACCCTAGTCCTGTCAGAAGATTTCTATAAAAAGCATCAGGATTTAATAGAACAATTAGCTAGTGAAAATCTTCTATTATCTAGAGAACAAAAAGGTCAATACTTACTTAAAATTCAATGTTATTATCCCTTATTTCAAAAAGTACTAAAGTTACAAAGTAAGATAGCAGAGAAATACATTAATAATATCGATGAGACTAATTATTTTGCCTTACCTAAAGCCTTGCTTTATTTCGGTGACGAGAACAACAAATCTAATATAACAAAAGCTAATGAATTTGAGTGTAACCAGCGGCATAATCAAAAGCAATTATCTCAACTACTTAAAAGCTTTTTAACAAAATACAGCATTTCAGGTGTGACGAATGATCAAAAGGCTATGATATATGATTATATGAATGACCTTTCAAATAGCGGTGCAGCTAACAATATTTCGATTAGAAATTATAATCGTTTAATATATGTATTAGTTAGGGTTCTTTATCAGAATGTAAGTACAACAACAAATACTGAATTTACTAATGATTTTAACCAGCTAAAAAATTCAATAAACAGTGTAATGATTTCAACAACAAGAGTTGAAAGTGAAGCAGACCCACTTGCAACATTTCTAAATGGTTTATTTGAAAATAAGAATCCTCTATCAGTACCGCTTAATTCAGAGCATATACCCGCACGTTTAAAAGCAGATCCATTAGAAAAACCAGAACTCTTAATCAAACTGCCTGTTAAGGAAATAATAGGGACTGTTAAAGCCAAAATGACTACTTGTTTAAGAAGTTATGTAGAAGAAATCAGAAGGAAAAAAGATTTATTAGGTATCAATACAAATTAGGAGAAATAAACATGACAAACGTAACATTAAATATTCATATTTTATCAATTAATGAATTTGTAGAATTACATAAACTTACAAAAGACGGTTTGGGTATTAAACCAGCACTTGCCCTTTATACTCAGAAGAATTTAGCAGATAAACACCACGCATTTTGTGTAATTGGAAACCCTGCAAATAATGTAATTGAGAACCTTGATCTTTCCAATGAGGATCTATCCTACTTTACATTCATAAATATCAATTTCAAGAACTGTAATTTGAACAATACTGATTTTTCACATTGTTTAATGAGGCTGGTTAATTTCGAAAATACTCAAACTAATTTTAATGCTAAAGGACTTAAAAAAGTACAGTATCACGATGATGAAACATATTCATTAGAGAAAGAGATTTTTGACTCGGTAGATAGCAATTATCAAAATGATATATTTGAAGCTATATTCAACAATAATCGTGAAAAAATCACAAGACTTGAAGAAAAGAAAAAGCCTGTAGTCAAAAAGGATGTTGATTACGCAACAAGCATTTATAAATATATGATGCCAAAAGGGTTCATTGCCTTAAGCGTTGTATTAGGGTTAATTGTAGGGATTCGATCTGGCTTCAGATCTGGTTTCACTACATTTTTGCTAGGTAGCTGCATCACTATAGTATGTAAAGCAGCTGAAAAAATCCTTTCTAAATTTAAATGGTTTTCATCAGCTGTTGAATACAGCAAAAAAGCTATTAACTGGACTGCAGAATCTTATTATAGCATAAAAGAATATTTCTTTGGAAAGAATAAAGTTGTTACAAACGAAAAGAAAATCCCTATTGTGAGGAATACTGTAGTAAGTGATGTTGGTCGTGATTCCAACCCTTTCAGAGCAAGAGTAAATGAAAACACCCAATCTTTATATAGATAGATGAAACTATGATAGTATGATTTCATTATTTCATTATATAATGTTTTCATCTAAAACAAAGAAGGAGAATAGCGTATTGCATTATGCCCCTCTCCTTTTTTAATACCATTAAATCATTTATTTTTGACTTAGATTATTTAACTACTCATATATTCATTATAATATGAAATCATATATTCCTGTTCTCATATTATCATAATTACATGTTTTCCTTTTTCAGGATTGATATGACTAAGTCTTGTAATGATACTTCTTTTTCCATTGCAATTAGCTTAAGTCTTTTATGTAATTCTTTATCTAAATCAAAAGATAACCTTACTTTATTTTTCTTACCTATATCATTAATGGTTTGAACTTCCTTTTCTCTACTTGGTCTACCTGCTTTTAAACTAATCATGAATAACCTCCTCTTTTAATTTCATTTTTGCTTCCTGAATAATGTTACTTATTTCATCCATAGCAGCCTCATCTTGTTTTGCAGATTCAAAAACGGATAATCCTTGTGCGGCAGTAGTCGAGTATACGACTCTTTGGAATGTTCTAGTTTTTAATATATCTAATTCATAACCTGAAAGAGCTTCTACTACACTTTCACCAATTTTTGTTCCATATATAGCCCTACTTATTACAAAAGCGGCTTTCAGCTCGCCATTAGTAATCTCAATTCTTTGTTTAACTAAGTTTACTAGTGCTTCTGCCGCCCAAATATCATATGGTGAAGGCTGTACAGGTATTAAAACTAGATCAGATGCTTTAATAGCACTTACAGCTAAATCATGAGCTTGTGGCGCACCATCTATCACAATATATTCATATTGTGATTTTATATTCTTAATGTCTCTATCTATTGTAGGTCTATCAATTCCTACTACAGTTATAGAACAGTTCTCATTAGCCGCCGACCAGTCTCTAGCACTACCTTGTGGATCTGAGTCCACTAATAATACTTTATGTCCCTCCAACTGCAAACCCTTAGCAATATTAGTTGCTAAAGTGGTTTTACCAGCGCCACCTTTTTGATTTAAAATTGATATCACAGTCATATACCCCCCTTGATTACATGTGCCATGCTTTCCTGACATCATATTTACATGATATCATACTTTCATGCTAATGCAATACATATTTTCATTTATTTATGAAATAATGTGATACTGATTACATATAATCATGTTTTCATCTTTATATGATTACATATTTCTTCTGATAAATACTATTTCTTTAGCCTTATAATTTTATTCTTTATTTTTATGTATTGTTCAGTAAGATTTCTCATATAAACGGATTATATTATGGAACTTGTCAAAGCATATTGTTACAGACTTAAGACCAATGATGAAATAGAACAAAAGCTATTTCAGTTTGCTGGCTGCTGTAGATTTGTTTGGAACAAGGCACTAGGAATTCAAAAGCAAAGAAAAGAAGAAGGTCAAAAATATCTACCTTATGAAGAATTAGCTAAGGAACTTACCTTGTGGAAAAAGGAAGAAGAATTAGTTTGGCTCAAAGATGCACCTTCACAATCACTTCAGCAAACTCTCAAAGACTTAGACAAAGCTATATGGGATGTGTTTAAAGTAAAGGGAAGACAAGACCCGCGCTTTAAGAAAAAAGGTGTACACTATAGTTTCCGTTACCCTCAAGGAGTAAAGATTGACAATAGAAGGATATTTTTACCGAAAATCGGATTTGTTGGTTTTTTTATAAGTAAGGAAGTAGAAGGGACAATAAAAAATACTACAGTTAGTAAAGAAGGAAATCACTGGTACGTATCAATTCAAACTGAATGTGAAGTAGAAGAACCACGACACTCACATAACGATAAGGTGATAGGACTTGATTTTGGTGTGGTGGATAGCATTGCAGCAGCATCAAGTGGTGATATGCCTAAAGCTATTTCAAGCTTTAGACTACACCAAAATAAATTTGCCTTAGAGCAGCGTAAATTAGCAAGAAAAGAGAAGTTTTCACAAAACTGGTATAAACAAAAGAAAAAAATATCAGCATTACATAATAAAATAAAAAACATTAGGAAGGATTACTTACAAAAGCTATCAACTACTATTTCCAAAAGCCACGGCGTAGTAGTAATAGAAGATTTAAAAATAAGTAATCTTACTAAATCTGCAAAAGGTACTATAGAAGAACCTGGCAGGAATGTAAAAGCTAAATCCGGTCTTAATAAAGCTATATTAGATCAGGGTTGGCATAACTTCACAACTATGCTTGAGTACAAACAAAAGTGGCTTGGTGGAAAGTTGATAAAGATTGACCCCAAGTATACATCACAAAAGTGTAGCTCTTGTTCTCATGTGTCACAAGATAACAGACCGAAAAGAGAAATATTTGAGTGTGTAGAATGTGCTTACCAAGATCATGCTGATATAAATGCAGCTAAGAATATAAGAGCGGCGGGACACGCCGTGATGGCCTGTGGATCGAATCAAGTAATTGGTCGGAAGCAGGAATCTGTAGAAATGAGCAATCATTTTCTTCCTGTTGCAGTTTAACTGCACATGAATCTCCTTGCTTCAGCTGGGGGAGAATGTCAAAAAGATATCCTAAGCCGTTACTATAGTGCAACACCTGATATATACAAAAGTCGTAGAAAAATTCGTAAAAGATAGGTGTTGCAAAAGGCAACATAGCATAAAATTAAAAAAAAATAAATCAGTTTTTTAAAAGGTTATGCTTCTATTCATTTAAACGGAAGATGAACCTTACATGAGAAGATAGATCTATGACGGTTTTTAACAATGTTATAAAAGAGATCTTTAGTATCGTTGTTAAATTTAATGTTTAACAGAAAGTCAGCATAATTTAATATAAAGTCTTCAGTTGAGGTTAAACACAATAAATTATCTGTAAGTTCTTTCTGATATCGAGAAATAAAGAATGTAATATTATCATTAAGTTTCATTTCAGATAGGATATACATAATTTGTAACATTTTATTTTTTTTTTGATCATTTATTTCTTCATCAAAGACTTTCATATTATTTATATAGTCTATAAATACAAATTTATATTGTTTGTCAGTGTGTAAATTTATACTAGCTAAAGTCTGTAACTTGTTCTTTAAAGAAATATCATCATAGGTTTCATGCTTATCATATACTAAGTTTTGCATACTATCCAACCTTGAGTCATACGGTTCATAAATATTGAGATCTAAATAGTAAGCTTTATTACTATACAAAAGCCCATCTTTATAAAGCTGGAATAATATTTTCTTTAATGTAATTGTAGAGGTTTTAACTCTATTGCTATTAATGAAGTTAATTGTTTTTTCAGAAAAAACATTATCATTGTAGTATTGATCGATAGGCTCAATGCCAGACTTAAAATAATTAACTAACTTTTTTTGAAACATAATATTCCTTATCTTGTAATTCTTTGATTTTGTATCCTTTATATTTTGAACCACAGTGTTCCTGCGCCTTAGCCTTAGCATGAATGTAGTTTGATAGTCTATAAACAAATAACTTCCTTGAAAGCTTATAGGTCTTTTCAGCGAATAGTAGGCTTATAAATTTATCAACAAGTTTTCCAACATCCTTCAAAGAAAGTATTTTAGAGAATTTTTTAGCAAAATGATGAATTATATCATCTGAATGTTCAGAATAGTATTCTACAACATCAATTTCTTGTTTTAAACGTGGTTTGAAAAGAGGATTTTCAGAAAATAGTTTATCTGATTGTTTTGTTCTTGTTCCTATTATACTTCTTTTTTGTACATTATTTATTTTAATAAATAAGAGGTGACAACTTCTTTTATTATTATCAACAAAGCTTAGTTTATGTTCATGTTGCTCAAATAGACTTTCAATGATTCGTACAACCAGTTTTGGATTCTCAATAACCATTTTATCGTAAGCACGCTTTTTTCCATTCCATGCTTTAAAAAAAGAAGGAAGAAATTTGATTCCAAATAGTTTAAGTATTTTTTTGTATCTTTTTATGGTTCTTTCGCTACATCCGCATTTAGATGCATAATATTTAATAGGTTTGTTTCTTACCTTATAGCCCTTATGTGCAGCAAATATTTCTTTATAGATTATTTCTAAGAATTTGATGAAAGTTGGGTTCTTTCTTTTTAGCTCGAAAAGTATATGACCGTTTTCAATCATTTCTGCATCAAGTTTTTTATTTGAAAGCATATCGAATATTCTTTCGCCATCTTTAAACTTGTTGATTTCTTCTATATAGGAGCAATCACGGTTATACAAATACCCTAGACCGTTATTATTTAAGAAGAGTAGGGCAGCACTTGTACAAACTGAATACAATTTCTCTCCCATAAACTCAATGATGCCGCTGCCAGTCAATATTTCAAATACAACGTCAATTTTAGATCTTTCAAGTCCAAACACATTGATTAAATACTCTTGGTCTAAAACTACCCAGCTCAGTTCTTTTTTAGCCTCAAGCCTTTTCTGCTCTTTGAAAAGTATGTATTTGATTACTTTGTAACAGTCTTTCCTATATCTTTTATCCTTTAGTTTAAAATACTCGTTGTCATTGAATCTATTTATAATTGGTTTAAAGTGTTTGTATCTTTCTTTAAGCCATTCTTCCATTAAAGGATCAATAGATGAATTTTGAAGATCTAATAATTCATTTAACAGAGACTCAGCAGTTACTTCTTCTCCTGAATTAAACAGGGAAGGGGACACAGAAGCATTAAGCCCTGAGGAATCTGTACAATATTGTAGCATGACGAATTCCTTAAAGGCTTAAGCTAAAAGTAAACGTATATAATGTAATTTGACTTGATTTTATCTGTATTAATGAAAAATTTTCCATTTTTCCCCCAAAAATTAAACATGTAGTGTTGACTACTGATAACTTTTGGAGTAATCTAAGAAGTGATGAGGTTTCTTGTTATTGTTCCAAAAATTAACAGTAGATACCAAAAAAGATAATAAAAAGCTCCCTGCAAGGAGCTTTTTTTTATACCTTTAAGACTTAAATTCTATCGCATCATCAAAAAATGACCTCTTAATTGCCTTTAAATGATTTTGATCATCAAACTCAGCATAATTTTTTATTGCTAAGTTTAGTAACTTCCTTACTATTGTTGGCTTTTCTATTTCTAATTTTATAGACATTTCTTGAAGAGCTACATCAAGCTCTTTAGGGACTATAATATTATATTTAGTTGTATTTTTCTTTGTTAAAGCCATTTTATACCTCGCAAAACTGACATGATCAAAACTGATTTAATCATTTCTAATCGCTTCATCTTATTATTGTGATTTATATCCTTTAACATGTCAATATTAAATTTCCATATATTTCAATGAATTGATAAATTATTCAGCCTAAAGAATGAATCTTTACTTGAAAAATATGGATACAAATGATATTTGGGAATGGTGAATACGGTTTGCTGAACCCCTGCTTTTTGAGCGGGGGTTTTTTCATTCAATAAACTGTTGCCACTCTTTTGGAAGAAAGGAAGGGCTAACAAACTTATCAATATATACTAAAATTTGATGGTTTGGTACGAAGGTACTTAAATAATTATAGTATTTACCTACAAGATACTGATTTGTTGTATAAATCGTATTTTCTGCATTTCTAAACTCAGCAGCATTTGTAAAATTGGAAGATCCAGTAATAAGATATTTATGGTCGATAACAACAATTTTGTTATGAAAAATTCCAGTAACATTGTCTGGAACAATTAGGGTAAAGGCAGGATGTATAATTTCCTGAAGGATATTGTGATTTTTAACTTGCTGCTTATCAATTATAATTGTTACCCTAACCCCTCTTTGTAAGGCATCTTTCAAAGCTAATTGTATAGGTTTGGCAGTGAAGGAATAAGCTCCCATTAAAATCTCATTCTGAGCTTTATTTATGTAATTAATGTTAATTTGTTGGCATCCAGCAGGGGGCGTAAAACATGTTGTTACTTCATCTTTTTGTAAACTAGATTTTTGCTCAATGATCAGAATCTGCATACCTTGGTACACCAATACCGCAACTAGTACAATTAATGACCCTATCGTAAACTTTTTTGGTATAATAAGGTTATTGTTTTGTTTCTTTCTTCGTCTTGTCATTTAGGGATTCTATACCTAGTTTTGTATATTCTTTATATATTGTAACAGGATCATCTTTAATACTATTGCAAACAGAAAGCAATGCCCCAAGTACTAAAGCCTGACTATTAAACTTCTCGTCTTTAGTTTTAAACTGTTCAAATTCCCGCTCAAACATTTCTATTATCTTAGACTTAATTACAAGACCGCCTAATTCAATTTTGTGTCTTGTATCTAATTTTCTTTTTGTAATAGAGTCAGCTTTCATTTTGTATTCCAAATTGCGCTTTTCTTTAAGTAAAACTTTAAGTCTGATCAGTAGATTGTTTAGGCTTCCTTCTAAACATTTTTTCCAGAAAGGGCTTAGAAGTATCTTTCAAACCTTTTAAATAAACTTTGTCATCATTGTCCTTTGCTTCCTTAACTTTAACTAACGCACCTATAATATACTCGTCCTCACAAAACAAGAGACCTAGCTTATCTAAAACCTTGATAATCTCAGTGCGTCTTTTTTCAATTAGTTCAAGTTTTTCAGCTTCTAATGCTTTAATCTTATCTAATATGTTACTCATAATTTATGCCAATACAAATAGTTATAGGGAAGGGGCGTTACACCCCATCACCTTCATTGACAGACATTAAGCATCCCTGCTTGCCTGTAAATTAAATTATAACTCAGGGTGTAAAACAAAGTCAAACAAATTAATCACCTTTATTGTTTAATATCCTAGCGGGTTATAGGGGTGGCAATGAACCCCTTAAAATTAACAAAATATAAGCAACTAGTCTTGCAAGTTGCGAAACCATAGGTTATAATCTATTCTGAGGAATCGGAATAGCGCACTTACGCATTGTGAACAATGCAGGGCGAAATGAGTAAATATGGCTATCTATCATTTGTATTATTGGTATATTGGAGCAAAACGAGCAGATGGATCTGATCGTAGCCTAGTTGCATGCCTCGCATATCGCCTAACGCAGCGTTTAATTGAGACAAATATTGACCATGATACAAATGTAAAAACCTTTGATACTAAAGATTTTACTCGTAAACAAGGACTTTACAGTTCTAAGATATTAGCACCAAGTCATGCCCCAAGTTGGTGTTTAGATGAACAAAGTTTAGTAGATAAAATAATACAAGCTGAAAAAAGAAAAGATGCACGTTATGTAAGAGACTTAACGATAGCCCTTCATAATGAAATATCTATGGAAGATAACATTGTTTTATTAGAAAACTTTATTAATCAGAACTTTGTTTATAAGCATTCATTAGTTGCAAACTATGCCGTTCATATTGACAAAAAACACAATCCTCATGCACATGTGGTTGTAACAACAAGGGCAATTGAAAAAGACGGGTTTTCTGCGAAGAAAAACCGTGAAATTGATAAAGAAGATTTTCTGGATACAATACGTGAGGATTGGGCAACCTTTTCCAATGAGTACTTTGTAAAAAGAGGACTTGATATTCGCATTACTAATAAATCTTATAAGGATTTAGGGCTTGATGTCCAAGCAACAATACATGAGGGATATGCAGCTAGAATCAAGTATCAAATTGATGGTTTTGCAGATCGTATTGATCATAATAATGATGTCCGTTTAAAGAATGCGATGCTTATAATTCAAGATCCTATACAGCTCTTAAAATTGGTATGCCATAAGTATGTAAACTTCACAAATAAGGAAATTTTAGACCAATTATATAATATATGTCAGCCTGTTTATCAGAAGCTTGGAAAAGATGAGAGCTTTCAAGAATTCTTGGATTTATATATGGCTGAGCTAACTGGTAGTGATATGCTGGCAGCGTTTAAAAAAGGGAAAAAGTATAAGTCAACTGATCTACTAGAACACCTCAATAACTTAGAAGGTGCTATCAAGGATAAGAATGATTCAAGCTCAGATAATGAATCCTTTGACGCTTCAAATACTGAAGATCCTGAAGCTAATTCTAGTAATTCTGGAGAACTTAACAAAGAGAAAAGAATTAGTTTAGCGGCTAAATACTTCGAAGAGTTTTGCCGTAAAAGTAAAGGATTCTTTACAGATCATGACCTTAATAAAGCTATAAGGATTATTTCAAATAAAGCAGATAAAACATTGAAAGATGAAGTGTTAAACTTTGCTAAAGCAAACATATTTGAAATTGCCAAAGATTCTAAAGCCCGTCACTTTATCTCGAGATTTACCCTCAATAGCATGTCCAATTCTCAGATTGACGAAGTTATTCAATCTAAGCTTGGCGTTAAAGTAAACGTTGATGATTTAATATTAAAAGCACGTGAATCTGATGGTATTGAATTTAAAATAGATAAGGATATTAAAGACTTATCTAATAAGGTAGTCAAAGAGTTATCAGAAAAATTAGGTGTCTTTACTAAAAATGACCTTACTAGGGCGATTAATCAGCATGTTAGTGTCGAGCAAGCAGATAAAAAAATCAATATTTTGCTTAGAGAGCATATAATTAAAAACCACTTAAGGCTTATGCCTAGACAAACTTTAAAAGGCGAGAACATATATAGTACTTGGGAATATATTAAAGTTGAAGAAGATATTTTAACTTTAGTGAATAAGCTTAATAAAACTAAGTCTGATGTATATTATAGTTCCGAATTTGAAAGAATGCTTGGGCTTACGGATTTATCAATTCCTCAGCAGGGAGCTGTTCGCCATGTTCTTAAGTCTAACAATATATCTATTATTCAAGGGGTTGCTGGTGCAGGTAAAACAAGGTTATTGTTGAGGTTTAAAGAGCTTACTAAACAAACCTCAAAAGGTACCAAAATGTATGGTATAGCTCTTGCTGGGGCAGCTGCACGAAATGGTTATAATGAAACAGGAATTGAATTCTCCACTGCCGAAATGTTCTTAAGAAAATATCATAGAGACCTAAAAAGAGGTGATATTCTTGTCATTGATGAATCGGGAATGCTTGATGCTAGAAAAATACGTGAAGTACTAAAGATTGTGGAAAGAGTAGGCGCTAAAGTGGTAATGGTTGGTGATATTAACCAAGCGCAGCCAATTGATGCAGGTCAATTGTTTGGATATCTTGGTCATAAGCTTGGTACATATGAACTAACAGAGGTTCGTAGGCAAAGGGATGAATGGCAAAGAAAAGCAACTATTCACATGGCTAATGATGAGTTTTATGAAGCTTTAAGTTTATATAATGAGAATAAGTGTTTTAGAGAGTATGAGAATTTAGAGCAAGCCAAAAAGATGGCTGCAATTGATATAGTGACTGACGTACTGGAAGGTAAGTCAAACTTTGATGATTCAATAATACTAACAAGAAACAATAAAGAAGTAGATGAGCTGAACCAGTTAGTTAGAAATCTTTATATTAAGGCTGGAAGGCTGAAAGAGCAGTTTAAAATTAAAGTTGCTAAGGGTAATTACCTTAACTTCTCAGTTGGCGACCGAATTATGTTCTTACAAAATGAATATAAAGATTACAATATTCGTAACGGTATGACGGGTAAGATACTTGAGATTAAAGGGGATATCCTTACTATTGATGTAGTTGGCGAAGGCATTAAGAAGATAGACGTTACGAAATATAACCATATAACACACGCATATGCGGCAACAATTAACAAGTGGCAGGGCGGCTCGGTTGAAAGCGTGTATGCCTTACTTACCAAAACACTTGATTCAAACCTATCTTATCCTTTACTTACAAGGCATAAAGCGAAATTAAAACTATATTATGATAAGAAGAGCTTTAATATTAAACCTAACGACAACATAGTATTTAAACTAGCTGCAAAACTTGCAAGAAGAGCAGTTAAATATAACGTTATTAGCTTCCAAAAAAGCCAAAGAGAACTTGAATACGAAGATAACGCTTTTAGGGATGTTAAAGAGTATAAACAGGTTAATGAAAGAATATTTGATTTGTATAAAGATTATGAGAATGTTGAGGAACGCTCTAAAACACTCCCTGCATTATTTAGTAGAAGAAAGGAATTAGCTCAAAGTATATTGAATGATTACGAAAAAGCAAAAATGTATGTTCAAGAAGCTGGTTATAACAAACTCAAGCTATTAAAAGATGCCAAGTTGCTTGCAACAAGTGACTTTACCGAGAAGCAAAAAGCTAAGATTAAAGAATTCTTGGAGCATGCTAATACTCCTAAAGGTATATTGCTAGCAGACGAGATTGTTAGAACCTGCAATGTTAATCTTTGTCTTGAGATCTTAAATGATAAAGAATTTGATTCATTAGTTCAAAATGCACAGTCAATAAAAGACATCAAAGATAATAATCATTATCAATATATTTATGATATTTATAGTGATGAACAGATAGCATTTGGACTGAAAAGTAAAAAGGATTCATTCATTCGTGATCAAGTCGTAGAAGTCTTTAAAAACATCAATGAGGATAAGGAAACCCTTCTTGAGTTAGAAAGGCAGCTTGAAATGTTTGCAGTTGTAATAAACAAAGAAGAATACAAGATTGAGGAGCTCACCAAAGAAATCAAATTACTAGAGACAAACAAAGACGTTAATGCTGAAGAAATACAGAAAAAAGAGATTTTATTAGAAGCAGCAAAAGAGTTTGTTGAAGTTAAACGCAAAGGTAAGGAATATAATAAATTACTTGTAAAAATCCAAAATACCAAAGAAAAAATCGGTAGATTCATGGACGAAGCCCAATACGAGGTTCTTAACAATTTAGTAGACCGTATTTATAGATTCGAAGCTAATATATCTGATAAAGTTGACGGATGTGTTTTAGATGTAATGCAGAAAGATAGCTTTATGCAGCAGGCACAGGAATATAAAAGCATTATGGCTATTAGAATCAGCCAGCACAATGAAGAGGTAAAAGAATTAGAAGCTATTATTAATTTAGATAAAGAGATATCTAAATTAAGGGATGAGTTATATTCTGCAAAAGAAACAATAAGAATTACAGCATCAAATGTTGAGGACTATAAAACTCATATTACTAATAATTACCCAGAAATAGCCGATAAGGTTATTCAGACTTTAGAATCACCAAGTTTTGACCAGCTTGACTTAAATGAACACTTTAAGAAGCAATACGGAGGTATTTTAAATAGGATCTTTAGTAAAGGTCAAAAATATCAAGAAAGAGCTGTCAAATTTAAAGAGTATAGTGAGAAACTAAGATTTTCACTTAGAAAAAGAGAAGATGCAGTTATTATAAGTAAAATAGCAGAAGAAAAGCTTGTTGCAGCCAAGCTTAAGATTCAGGATATCCTACAAGAACAGAGTCTAAGTGAAAAAGCTCTTAATATAAGTAATAATTTAGCGGATAGTAAATATATACCTTCTAAGATGAAAGAGGAAAAATTAAAACATCTTGATTCAATACTAATTGATTTAAAGGTTAATGCTGATGCTAATAATATAAATATAAAACCAAACGGCTTTAAAATGTAGTTTAATCTTGTCTTTACGACGTAATAAATCTAAAGTTGAATTAGCCGCGTAAAAAAGCTTACCTTTCTGAAAAGGGCAAAGAGTCATCAATGCCCTTGAAGTATTCCAATAATCACCAATAAATCCATAAAGTATTGGGTAATGCCTTATAGTCTATATTATTAGACCTTATTATTCCTGAATTAAAAAGCCGTATTTTAACAATGCGGAGATTATATTCATTATTCTACGCATAATATGCGGTGAATAATGTTGTTATTGCGTTGAAAATGTGATATAATCTATGCATAATATGCGGAGATAGCGATGTACATTCATCAATTACCTTTATGGCCAAGATTTTCATATAACAAAGATATACTTGGGGATTTGCTTGCAAATGTAAGATACCAACAAGGCAAGCTTCTAGGTAAAATGTTACAATTTGGTTTTGAGTTAAGGGAGGAAGCTACTTTAAGAATTCTTACAGAAGAGATTATTAAAACAAGTGCAATTGAAGGGGAAGAGCTATCGGTTGAAGCAGTACGTTCATCAATCGCTAATAGGATGGGAATAGAAATAGCTGGGTTAAATAAAGCAGATAGAAATGTTGAGGGTATTGTTGAAGTCATGTTAAATGCAACCAAGGACAATATTAAACCCTTAACAAAACAAAGGCTTTTTGATTGGCATTATGCCTTATTTCCTACTGGAAGAAATGGTATGCATAAAATTAATGTTGGCTCTTGGAGGAAACCAGAGAATGATCCTATGCAAGTGGTTTCAGGGGCTTATGGCAGGGAAAAGGTTCATTATGAAGCACCTAGTGGTCATATTATTGAAAACGAAATGCAACATTTTTTAGATTGGTTTAATAATTCAAATAATGAAAACCCAGTTCTAAAAGCAGCAATAGCACATTTCTGGTTTGTTACAATACACCCTTTTGATGATGGTAATGGTAGAATAGCAAGGGCTATTTCAGAATTATTACTTGCTAGAAGTGAGGCTAGTCCGCAAAGATTTTATAGTATGTCTAGCCAAATCCAGAAAGACCGCAGTAAATATTATGAGATATTAGAGAATAGCCAAAAAGGAAATCTTGATATAACTGAATGGATTAAGTATTTCCTTGAAACACTTTCTTTAGCCGTTCTGGATTCTGAAAACCTGCTTGGTAATATTCTTGCAAAAGCTAAGTTTTGGGATGTATTTAAAGACCAGTATTTAAATGAACGACAAAAGAATATTATTAACCGCTTACTAGAGGATTTTGAAGGTAAACTAACATCATCAAAATGGGCGAAAATTTGTAAATGCTCGCAAGATACGGCAATTAGAGATCTCAAAGATCTAATTGAAAAGGGTATTCTGAAAAAGGACGATCTAAGTGGTAGAAGCACGTCATACTCATTGGTTGAATATTGAAAAGCGGAAAACATTAAAATATGTTTTCCTGATTTCATACTTCTATGTTATTTCTTTTTATTCTTTTTTTGTTTATTTTGCTTTGAATTTTCTGGAACTTCAAATGTATATTTTGTACCGACAGATTTGTCACCTTTCGCATATTGTAAGGCTTGATTGATACCTTCCAAAATCTCTTTCTCTAATTTAGTTAGCTGTTCTGTTTCTGATTTAGATGGTTTTTTACTATCTTGCAGATTATATTTTTCCTTCATTTCTTCAAAGCTAATCAATTTAGGGTTTGATTCCATAATTTTAACGGCATCATCATAATCTTCTTTGTCTATTAATGACTCTATATATAGATCAATAGCCTCATCTATAATCATATCTAAGGATTTATTGTATTTTTTCGAGAAATGCTTCAAATATTCAAGTTTTTCTTCATTAATATTAATGATTTCATTCATCATCTTTTTTTCCGTCTATTTAATGCTGTACTGCTGTTTTCCAAGCAATATTATGTATTTCATAAAATGATTAGTTATCATTTCCCTAGTATGTTTCTTACATGGAAATCTAATTCTACATTAAGCCCGTCCATTATCTTCAGGAAAGTTGTAAGCTTAGGCTCTGTCTTACCATTCAATAATTTATATAGATTTTGACGATTAATAGTACTTTTCTTTGCTAGTTTTGCTATTCCCCCTTGTGCCTCTGCCACGCTTTTTAGAGCTAATAGGAAAGCTTTTGTGTCTCCATCATTCTTATATTCTTCTAATGCTACTTTTAAATAGATTTCTGCATCATCCGGTTCGCTAAGTAAGGAAAGATTGAACTCTTCAAACGTCCTAAAATTATTTTTGTTACTCATCACTTTCTCCTTTAAAATCATACCAATACTCCTGAGCCTTTTGTATATCATTCTTTTGCGTACTTTTATCTCCTCCGATTAGAAGTACAACTAACCTGGCTCCTTTTTTCCCAAAATAAATACGGTATCCGGAACCAAAAAATAACCTCATTTCATATAAATTTTTCTCGATTGTTTTATAATCGCCAAGATTACCTAAAGCTATTCTTGCTACCCTGTTTCTTATTCTAGCAGCAGTTTCTTTGTCCTTTATCGATTTCAACCACTCAGTAAAAGGTTCTTTGTTATTTTTTTTATAAATTAATATTTCCACTTTGCATCTATATACATTTCTTATTTAATTAATTGTCGCACAAAAGCGACAATATGTCAATTATATTTTTATTTAATTTTGCATTTACTACCTAGAACCCATCTTCTCGGTACTAAACAGCAAAAGGCTGTTTTCCATTAGCCCCAGATATGCACGAAACTCATTTTTAGAACTTATAAAAAATATTGCAAAGTTTACTACCGAGAAGATTTAATATAATGAAAGACGTACGTTATGTACGTATTGACTATTAAGAACAGTACGTATATTATTAATATAACGTACGTTATTATAATAATGGTCATTATGCATAAAGAAATCTCTTCAATTGAACTTAGACAAAATTTAGCTGACGTTCTAAACCAAGTGAATTATAAAAATGAAACTTTTATAATTACAAAGAACGGGAAACCAACAGCAGCACTTATTGACTTAGAAACTTTAAATAAGCTAAAGGATCTACAACCAGATAATACAAGTAGCTAATATGACTAATATTGAAGTTTTAGAATCTAGAGACATTAACATCACCCTGCACAAAGAATCGCAAAACGATTCACTTGGTTACTGGCTGGATACTTATTTTGCAACTCAGGTGCTAAATGCAGCCCCTGGCACAATTAAAGCCAAAAAAAACGATATCACCAAGTTTTTAGAATACTTTTATAAATCTATGAAAACCGACAATATCGATTTTTGGACTACTTCAGTGTCTAAAGGATTTCAAAATCATTTGTTAGAGATTCTATATAACTTTACTTATATCAATAGAATCTTCGCAACCATAAGACATGCGGCTAGGTGGATACATACCCAGCGGAACTTCTTAGCAGGAAATCCCCTTAAAGACGTTATGGATATAGGCATTGAAGAGCCTCAGTGGAGAGGCTTAGACAACTTAACTATACAAAGACTTAAAGCAAGTTGTGAACACCGCATTGCTTTATGTACCAGAGCTAACCAAAACCCATTGATGGAAGTTGCAGTTTTTTATACTTTACTCTACACGGGCTTGAGGGTTTCAGAGCTTGTAAGGCTAAATATAGAGCAATATCATTCAAGAGGTTTTCATAACGTCATAAGAAAAGGGCGAAAGGTTTCAAAAAAAATACCTTTACCAAGTGACGCTAAAGAAAGGGTAGATTTATATTTGCAAACTAGGAAAGAGCTTTTAGAAAAAGAACCGCTATTTGTTTCTAAAAGTGGAAAGAGGCTAACAACAAGAGATGTAAGTTTAATTTGTGATAGGATTGCTAAACAGGCTTCTGTAAAGTCACAAGAACCAATAAAATTATCTCCTCATATGCTCAGGCACACAGTTTTAAAAGCAATTACTAAAGAAGAAGGAATTGAGGTTGCTCATAGACTCAGTGGCAATACTACAATCAAAGAGCTTTTAAGATATATTGCCCCTACTCATGAGGAACTCGCAGCCGCAACAGAAAAGCTATTCAAGAAATAATCTTTATTATAGTGTAAATTATTTAAATAAATCCGAATGTGTACCCGTTCTAATCAAATTTAATTCCTTGATATCTTTATAATAAATTAATAGCCAATCGGGTTCAATATGGCATTCTCTATAGTCATTATAATTAACTAATTTATGGTCTTTATTTTTGATTGGAAGCTTCACATTAGTGGATAGTTTATCGACAATAACTTCAATTTTGCTTAAATTCTTACCTCTTTTCTTCATGAGTCTCAAGTCTTTCTCAAATTGTATTGTGGTTTTAATCTTTAGCATAAAATTATTATCTGAACTTATTAAATAATTCCTTAGCGGAATTATAGGTGTTTAGGTTTTTGTTTTGGTTAACGTCATCTATAGCTTTTAAAGTACTACTTTTAAAAGTTTTCTTTTCATTAAATACACTTTCAAGAATCAGTTCTTTTATCGATTTCCCCTCAAGCGAAGCCATAACCTTGATTTGCTTATGTTGTTCTGGCGTTACTTCCAATACTATTCTAGACATTTCATAACCTTATAATATTTCTTATAATAATAGCATAAATATACATATTGTCAAATGTACATTTATGCTACCTTCTTAAACAAAGTCCTAAGTTAATTATTTAATAATCATGGATTTTTATATATAGGTAATATAAAATTATTATAACGAGTATTTTAAATGTTTGCCCTAATCGACTGCAATAACTTTTATGCTTTTTGTGAGAGGATATTTAATCCAAATCTCAAAATTTGTTTTAGCCTTTTCGCAAAAGCTAGTAAATTCTAAATGATCAAATAATATTTTCGATGTTCAATATAAGTAGCTTTTCTTATAGGTTTATGAATGCTAATTACTGTATCAAAGTTCAAATGCTTACATATATAACTTATAACTAAATTTGAGAGTTCACTTGAATTTTTTAATAACCTGCCATATAGCCTTAAAGCACATAATTTATGACTATTTGTTAAAATTACCTAGAGAAGAAAAATATGAACTGAGAGAAAGTGACGAAAGTTACCTTGGAGTGAAAAGTATCAGTATTTAATGTTCTTTAAAATCGAATAAGTTTTGAACATTTAAGGCATAATTTTCCTAACACTTTCGCGGTTAATATCCCATTTTCTATCGTTATTTTTACTCTGAAATTACCTGGAACCTTCTCTTTAATATTATACTTCTCCGTTATGTAAAACTAATATTTTAAGTAAAATAAATCACCCTAATTTATAAGTCCTTCAATCTAAGTGAATTTATTATTACCGAGATAGAACTAAAGCTCATTGCCACACTTGCAAATATTGGGCTTAATAATACTCCAAGCCAGGGATATAAAATACCTGCTGCTATAGGTACTCCAAGTATATTATAAATAAAAGCAAAGAAAAGATTTTGCTTAATATTACGAATAGTAGCTTTGCTAAGTTTATAAGCTTTGATTATACCGTTAATATCGCCTTTAAGTAATGTAATCCCTGCACTTTCTATAGCTATATCTGTGCCATTTCCCATGGCAATCCCTACATTGGCTTGAGCTAAAGCAATAGCATCATTAATGCCATCTCCTGCCATCGCTACAATCTTACCTTGAAGCTGTAGATCTTTAATAACTTCTGCTTTACGGGCAGGAGTAACTCCCGCTTCTACCTTGTTTATATTTAACTTCTTAGCTATAGCTAAAGCAGTAGTAAGATTATCACCTGTTAACATTATAATATTAACATTATTCTGTTTTAACTCTTTAATCGCATTACAAGCTGAAGGTTTAATAGGATCGGCTGTACAGAACAAAGCCTCTATCTTACCCTCAATCCCAAAGAACATAACGGTTTGGCCATCTCTTCTCATTTCAAAAGCTAGCTTATCTATTTGCTCTATATTGTTAACTTCTTCACTAAATAATTTTAGATTACCAAAAGAGATAGCTACTCCATCAATTGAGCCTATTATTCCTTGCCCAGTAATTGATTGAAAATTTTCTACTTTCGCTAGATTGATATTCTTTTCCTTTGCGGCATTAACAATTGCCGCAGCCAATGGATGCTCACTATTCTGCTCAAGGCTTGCAGCCCAGTAGAGCAATTTACTCTCATCATACTCCCCAAGAGATTTAATCAAAGTTAGCTTAGCCTTTCCTTCAGTTAAAGTACCCGTCTTATCAACGACTATGGTATCAATTTTACTGAGTAACTCTAAACTAGAAGCATCTTTAATTAAAATTCCCAGCTTAGCGCCTTTTCCACTGGCTGCCATAATGGACATGGGAGTGGCAAGACCTAAAGCGCATGGACATGCTATGATTAATACCGCAATACTATTAACCATAGCATAAGCTAATTTTGGCTCAGGACCAGCAATATACCAAATTAAACCCGTGATAATGGCAATAAGTATCACTATTGGTACAAAATAAGCTGAAGTTAAGTCTGCTAATTTCTGGATTTGCATTTTGCTTCTTTGAGCTTTTGATACCATCTCAACTATTTGTGCAAGTACTGTTTCTTTACCTATACGCTCTGCTTTAACAATTATACTACCATTACCATTCAGAGTTCCGCCTATAACTTTATCTCCTATGTTCTTATATACAGGCATTGATTCGCCCGTTAACATAGATTCATCTATATTACTGTTACCTTCTATAATAATGGCATCCACTGGTATTTTCTCACCTGGCCTAATTCTAATAAGGTTACCTATTGCTACTTCTTCTAGTGGTATATCTACCTCTGTATTATCAGATTTAACTATACGGGCAGTTTTTGGAGCCAGTCCTAATAACTCACGAATTGCATTGTTACTATAACTCCTGGCTTTAAGCTCCATCACCTGACCAAGTAATGCAAGCGTTGTAATCACTCCTGCAGCCTCAAAATAAACTCCTACTTTCTGTAGTAGTATGAATTGATGGACTAAGATAATAGATATTACACTGAATATATAAGCTGCTCCTATCCCTAAGCTAAGTAATGTATACATATTTAAGCTTTTATTGAGTAGTGATTGATAACCTAATTTAAAAAATGGCCAACCACCCCAAATTACAATTGGGGTTGCAAGTAGCAGTTCTAATATGTTAGATATTTTATCTGGAATACCAATAAAATGCTTACCCATTGCTATAATCATCAATGGTATTGCTAAAACAGCAGAAATAATAAACCTTTTTTTCATGGAGAGATATTCATGATCTTCTCCTACTTCTAATGTAATTTGTTCTGGTTCAAGTGCCATCCCACATTTTGAGCAGTTTCCAGGACCTTTTTGTCTTATCTCAGGATGCATAGGGCAAGTAAAAAAAGCATCTTTTCCTACATTTAAATCTCCCTTATTGTTTGCCTGATGAATAGCACAACAACTAGCATGATTTTTATGCTCAACTTGGTCATCAGAAGTTTTAATATGCTTAGCACTATGATGATGGTGCTGATGTTCTTGGGTATTCATATATTGCCCTCTAATTTTACTCAAACTTTTTGATCAATTTTTTAATTTCTTCTATTTTTTTCTGCTTTTCATATTCGTCATTTGAATCAAAAGCTTTAGTGACACAATGTGATAAATGAGATTCTAAGATATTTACCTCTACATTTCTTATAGCTATTCTTACCGCCTTTAATTGAGTTAGTATTTCAGGACAATATCTACTTTCTTCTATCATTTTTTTTATACCTTCAATCTGACCTTTAATTTTATTTAATCTTGGTAAATTGATATCATGCATAATGGATTTGTTGTTGATTGTTTTATCATTTGTCATAGCTAAACCTTACTATACCGTATGTTAGAATTTAACTAATGTCAATAAAAAGCCACTGTGCTTTATAAGTTACTAGTGTTGCATTTCATCACATTGTTTGGTTTCAATCTGAATAGTAATATGATCTATACTAAATTCCGAATGTAAGAATTCTCGCATGTTTTTAATAAGTTCATCTTGATTATTAATATTACTATTAACAATAACATGAAGAGTTATTGCGTTACTAGTTGAACTAATCGACCAAATATGTATATGATGAATATCTATAATTAGAGTATTTAACTTTAATAGCTGTGTTTTTACTAGCTCGGGAGTAATGCCTTCTGGGCTACTTTCCATTAGGACCATAGAAGATTGTTTAATTAAGCGCCATGTAGTTTTAAGTAATAAAATTGAAATAAATAATGATAAAATAGGATCAATATTCATCCATCCAGTATATATTATAACTACGCCAGCTACAAACGCTGCAAGCGAACCCAATAAATCGCTTATAACATGAAGTAAGGCACTTTTAATGTTCATATCTTTATGTGAAGATTTGCTAATTATCCAAAAAGCTATAGCATTAACTACAGCCCCAGCTAAGCCTACGTATATTAAGGTTTTACCCTCTAACGTTATTGGTTCAAACAACCTTATTATTGCTTCATAAATAATATAGATAGAGAGAATCAATAAACTTAAACCATTTATCAGAGTGGCAATAATCTGAAAGCGATGGTAGCCATAGGTAAAAATACTATTGGCCGGTCTTTTAGAATAATAAATTGCTATCCAAGATAAAGCTAAGGCTAAGGCATCAGTAAACATATGTCCCGCATCAGACAAAATAGTTAGAGACTGCGAAATTATGCCAACAACAATTTCAACAATCATAAAGCTTACAGTAAGTATTAGTGACTTTAAAAGTAAGCTGCTATTCATATCAAGATTATGGTGTGCATGCTCATGCAGTGTTTTATGTTTACGTTTGCTATTATTATGAGAATGTTCCATATAACCTCTACTTATTATTTATTTTTAAAATAAATAGAAAAAGAGAATAGAAATTACTAAAGCGCCCATGCGCCTAAAGTTAATTGTTAGTAATCATTATTTCCTTTTTCATACATTATAACTTGCTTTATTTTCAATAGTATAATTAAACCCAATACTGATTATAACATATTTACTAACAAATTATATATTTATTTACATGGACTTGATTAAATGTTATGATTAAATAATCTTTTCTCCTTAAAGTACTAACAATTACGCAAGAGGATACTTATATGAGCAAAATTTTATTAACAGCAATTTCAATATTATTAAGCATTAAGCTAAGTTATGCCAATGAAAATAAAGACAAAGAAGATATAAAAAAACAAGAACAAGTTAAAAACATGGATATGAAAGATATGGACCATAAAAATATGACGAATAAAGAAAATACACAAACTAATAATAAAAAATAATTACATTTAATAATAATTTATTAAATGTCTCCGTAAATATAAGGGTAGCTTAAAGCTACCCTTATATTTTTTCTTATATATTTTAAGGTTGTCAAATTTTTCTAATAATACTAAAGTTTTATGTCATGCACTTTTTTATCACCATATTCTTTGTAATAATTTAATTTTATTTAAAAATTGGTGTTTTAAAGCAGCCCCTACATGTACTATTATTAAAGCTGAAAATATGTATGGTATTATTGCATGAATTTCATGGAATAACATACTTAATTCTGAATTTTTTTCAATAAATTTAGGCAAAGTAAATGAAAAAAAAGGAATTTTATATCCAGCAAAACTTGTAGCGAAAATTCCTGTAAGTGGAGCTATCAACATAAAAAAATATAAAAGTTTATGACCTATAGAAGAAGCTAAGTTATTAAATTTACTTATATTTGATGGCAAAGGAGGGATATATGTAGAAAATCTAATATAAGATCTTATAAAAAATAATACTAAAATTAAAATCCCAAAAGATCTATGTAAATTAAAAAGCTCTTTTTTCAAAGGCAGCCCACTTTTTAGTTTTATCATAAACCAACCTTCGCCAATCATAGCAATTAATAATATAGCCATTAACCAATGTAATATTCTTAAACTTAAATGATATTTATTATTATTTTCTAATTTCATAAATTTTTCCTATATTATATTTAGTCTTTTGAAAACATATTAATTTCAAAATTTTATAGATAATCCGATTCCAAATTTTTCTTTGGCATCATAATTACCGGAAATATATAATTGCTTAGTGATGGAATAATTAAGATTAAATCTATATTCGCTATTAGTATTCCATTTCCAATCAAGATTTGTACGATTAGTTAACTGATGTTCATTATTTAAACCAAAACGAAGTTTACCTTTTGAGTCTAAGCGTACATCACTTTTAATTAAAAATGGTAGAGTATATTCAAAACCTATAATGGCTTTATTGGAAGTATCACCGTCTTCTTTAGCAAAACTGCCTCCAACATATGCACCAAAGAACTGAGAAGTAAATCTCTGATATCTAATTTCGGCTTCATAATCCTTGTTATAATTATGCTCTACATCGAATAATAGGTTATCATCATTTCTGGTAAACTTAGTGCTAAAGCTAGCTAAGTTTGAAAATCCTTCAAGTCTATTAACTGCAAACCATTTGTTACCATGGTCTTTTGAATGATTTTTAGAGTGATTAGGGGTATTTTTATCTTCAGGATCAGAGTAACTAACAATGCCACCCATACCTAGTTTCATATGGTAAAGATTATGACAATGGAAGATCCAATCTTTTTCTTCATTAGCATAAAATTCAATTGTTGTAGTTTCATAAGGCGCTATATTTACCGTATGCTTTAATGGACTTTCTTTACCTTGGCCGTTTAGCACTCTAAAGAAATGCCCATGAAGATGAATAGGATGATGCATCATAGTTTTATTAACCAGAGTCATCCTCACATTTTCACCTTTTTTAATAAAGAATTTATCAGCTGCATACATAGGTGTATCATTAATAGTCCATACATAGCGTTCCATTGACCCAGTTAAATTAAGGGTAATTTCTCGGATTGGGTTATTTTTAGGAAGGGTAGAATCTGATAAAGATTTAAGAGCTTTGTAGTTATCCAAATAAGCTATATGTGGTAATTGAGGAGCTGCTTTTGGTTTGTTTTCTTTGTGTCCTTTATATTCCATTTTATCCATGGCTTGCATATTATGCATTTCATGTGTAGAGGATTGTTGTGGTTTTGAATGATCCATGTTCGCCATATCATTCATTTTTATATCCGCTTTAGGAGTATTATTACTACTTTCCATAGCAGTCATACTTGTCATGTCATGACCTTTTGGGCTAGAAGAGCTGCCGCCCATACTACTCATATCGTGCATACCGGACATATTCATATCCATAAGCACTAAGTTAGGCTTGGGAATAGTTGGGGCTGCAACCAATTTTCCTGCACCAATTCTAGCAGTGGCATATCCTGTGCCATCTTCTGAAGTTGCTCTAAACTCATAAGTTTTATTATCTGGTACTGTAACAATAACATCATAGGTCTCAGCCATGGCAATTCTAATTCTTTGAGCGGTAAAAGGCTTAACTTTTATGCCATCTGCTTCAATAACTTTCATAGTGCTGCCGGAATATTCCAGAATAAAATATGAAGAAGCTGCAGCATTAATAATCCTCAGTCTTATTTTGCTTCCTGGTTTTGCTTTACTTAAATCTAATGACTTTTTGCCATTAATGAGAAATGCATCATAACCTACATCTGACATATCCATAGGTCCCATTCGCATGACAGCATTTTTTACTCTTAAATCAAAAGCTTTGTAACCATTGCTTAAAACTTTATCCCAAGATTGCACCGAGTCTTTCTTAAGTGCATAATAATCAGGATCTTTTTTAATATTGGCAAGTACTTGTTCGGGATGTTCATCGGTCCAATCTGAAAGTACTACTATATGTTCTTCATCATATGTTTCTGTTTCTTTCTCAGGATAAAATATCATCGAACCATATACACCCTGTTGCTCTTGTAGTCCTGAGTGAGAGTGATACCAATAAGTACCTGGATGAGTTACTTTATATTGATAAGTAAAGCTCTTGCCTGGATGAATTGGTGGAGTATTTATATAAGGAACCCCATCTTGATCATTAGGTAATAGCACGCCATGCCAGTGTATTGAGGTTTCCTCAGCTAAATAGTTGTTAACTGTAATTTTTAAAGTATCACCTACTTTTGCTTTAACAGTAGGCCCTGGTATAGAATTATTTATTGCTAATCCTCTAGCCTCTTGACCACTATAATTTACCGTTTCATAGTTAACATTAAAAATATATTCTACTGTTTTAGCCTCAGCAAAATTGTTAAATAAAATAACATAGGCTGTAGATAGTAAATATAATATTTTTTTAAACATGGAAAATCCTATATTAGTTTGTTATTTGATTATACTATAAGTAATATTTAAAAAATATATAAATATATTTATTAGGTTTCAAATAAATATGCTGAGAAAATTACTTTTTATATTATTTATAAATTTTCTACTGTCTTCTTGTATTGTTTTCAAAAGTACTAGGCCATCATTACAAAATAATAATGTTTCATTTTATAAAATAAATAAAATAGTAGAAAAATATCCTCAGCTTCCTTGGGACCAATTTACAATAGTATTTTTAAAAAAATACTATAAATATAAACCTGAAGATATGAAATTTATGTTATTAAAAGGTGGTTACTCAGAAGACGCACTTTTTAAAGTTAATTTATTATCTAAGAATTACATTTTAAGGTTTATAGGGTTGAACCGTCCAAAAAATGATCGTGATTTTATTATACAATCTTTTGTATGGGCAGGTTCAAATAATTTTGGTCCGAAAGTTTATTTATATGATAAAGATTCAACATTTCTACTTATGGACTTTTTAGAAGGTAAAACCTTGGAATTAAAAGATACTAAAAATGCAAGTATTTTAAAAGCGTTAGGAAAAACTTTATTTAAAATACATAATGCACCTAATCCAAAATCAAATATTCGACAAATGAGCCAGTTTACTATTGGAAGAGATTGGTATTTATCAGTTAAGAATACTAAGCGTAAATATTTTGGACCTAGCATCCTAAAAGTCGCTTATAATCATTGGCTAAAATTAAATAAAGAAGTAAATGAAACCTCTTATAAAAATTCAATGCTTCATAATGACCCAAACTTAAGAAATGTACTATGGAATGGTAAGAAAATTTTCTTATTAGATTGGGAATTAGCTGGATTAGCAGACCCAAGGAAAGAGTTAGCGCATATATGTGCTTGGTACGGATTAAATGATAAATTAACTGATGTTTTTCTTTCCTCTTACTTGAAACGTAAGCCTTCTTTTCAAGAGTTATTAATTAATGAAAAAATGAAAAAAATAATTTTATTAGAATTTGCATGGGTTGGTTTATCAAGCTTAAAAAATAATATATCTATTAATGATTGGGATAGTTTTTATGCTAAAGCTGGGCCAAAAACAGTTGAAGATTTATCTTTAATTCAAATAAACTCAGAAAGCAAACCTTCTGATGAAACATTAAGAATAATTTATTTAGGCTTGATTAAACAATTCATAATTAAAGTTACCAAAGATAAATAAAATTTATTATCTTAAATATCATATAATTTTTTTAGCCAATATTTAATATGTGATTCAGTCTCGTAATTACAATATCTATAATTTTAATTTAATTCCATATATTTATTATTTGTAAAAACTTAAGAGCGTATCTTTTTGCCAAAATGTTGCTGATACCCCTAATAGATATAGTTCCTGGCGATAAACTACAGTTGCCTCTTATACAAATTGATAAGCCAAAACCTAAGCTAATGAATGTATTAGATGAAATTAATGGAAAGTTCGGCAGAAACACTCTTTTCTTTGCTGCTCAAGGTATTAATGGAGATTGGCAACCTCAATGCACTAAAAAGTCGCCTAATTATACTACATGTTGGGATGATTTGATAAAGGTGGTATAGAGAAAATAAAATAAGGGAATTTAAACTTTTGACCATCAACTCCCTTTTTTTAATTACATAACAAATGAAACCTTTTTCTCAGGCTGAATATGCATAGCTGAGTGAACGATCTTATGATTTACTTCTTGCACTTTTGCCAGAACTTCTGGTTTTTGGATGAATTCTTTTCTAAACTTTAAATCATTATAGTATACAAGGAAATCATCCCAATTACTTGGTTCAGAGACATAGGATTTATATATTTCTTCCTTAGAATATTTTTGATTATTAAAAATCAAAGCTATTTTAGCATCAATGTAATTTTGAGTACTTTCTTTAATATAATTTGCAAACTCATCTTTATCGTAAAAAACACAATTTACTAAATTTGGATTTCTACAAGGAGTCGTTTGATGTGATTCTTTTGTATAATATTGAAATTTTGATGAATTTAGTTTCATAATTATTGTTATGTCTTCCATATATCCTGATACCTTTGATAACGTAAATTTCTTATCTAGATAATCAAGCTTCGCAAGATACTTATAAACTTCCTCTACTGCAAGCAAGTTACTATTGTTTAAAACTAAAACTTCTAAATCTAATTTATTAACATAGCCCCGAAATTCATTAGCAATGCTTTTATTGTAGTGTGGTATTTCTGAATCTTTTATATAATTACGTATAGCGACAGTGCCATTGGAATTTTCATATATATTAATATACTTATCTAGTAATGTAATAAACTCAAATTTATTATTAAATTTCTGATATCTTTCATTTGGCTGAAATGGAGAAATATCATCATGAAGAAATGTGCTATTAATATTATAGACTGAAACCCAAGCATTACGACTTATTGGCTCAGCCATATATTCTAAACAAACATAATGTTTAGGAAAGTTTTCCCATATCTTTTCCTTTATTTTTATTAAGTTATTGGGTTGAAGACAATATTCGTAGGTTTTTCTTATGTTTGCATTATATTCGTCTTTACGATAATTATCCTCTTGTGAGTAGTAATAACTTATTAATTCTGAGGGTTTTGGAATTAATTCTTTTATTTGACTTATATTTTGATTATATATAGCTAGATCCTCCCTATACTTGTATTTTTGTCTTAATAATGAAGTTACATTTTTTGGACATTTACTTAATGTAATTTCTTGTACTGTTTGATTCAGGAGCTTTTGACAATAATCTATTTTGTCTTGTAAATCTTTTATATCATTTTGATATTTGCTAATTTTAGTATCATTTAATTTGATAGTCTCATATCTTTTGTTATAAATTTCAACTAATTCACGGTCATTAGTATCTCTTCCAAATGTTTTATTTAATTTTTTAAAGACAGAAAATAATTTTGCGTCATGATAGTTTTGAAATTTTTTAGGTAGTTCATACATTTCATATAGATTATTGTCTAAAAACTTTTTAAATAGCTTGCATTCAATGTTTATATGTTTGTCCAAATCATATTCCTTGCAAAACCAACTTGAGCTTGTATTAATTTCGGAAATATATTCAAGGAATTCTTCTGCCATGCTATGGAATTTATCTATAGGCATAACTCCTTCTTCTGTTTCTAAAAAATTTGCCGTAAAAGGGATTAGGCATTCTAATTTATGATTAGCATCACCAAAGTTCATGTCATCATAAGCACTATGTATTTCATATAAAAAATCTTGAATTGAATGAAGTTCCTTTAATAACTGCGTCGAATATTCAATGTTATAATTTAAAAACTTATTAAATATGGTAAAATTATCTTTATAATTTTTAGCCATATGAAGGTTGTGCTTTTCATCTATTATATTAAGCTCCTCTAAATAGTAAAAGATTTCATCAACACTTAATAAATCTCCATTATTGATAAGTATCTTCTCAATATCTAATTTGCATGCATATAATAAGTCTTGAAGGGAGTGTTTTTCTAAACATTCATAACCTATTATTTTATGGTTATACTTACTAAGTTCATCTAAACTCTTCTGATTTAAGCTTCTTAAATAAGGACTTATATATTTAATTAGCTCTTCTTTTGTTTCAAATAGCTGATATAAAACTCCGTTATCCTCATATCTAAAGTTTTCCAAACTAAATACCGATGGTTCTGGATGATCAGGATCTAAATAATCTATACAAATATAGTGTTCTGGTTTTGTTGTCATTTTGGTTACCTTCTTAAAAATTAAAATTAATAAAGCTCTTAAAACGTGTGAAAGTTTTTTGAAAATTTGTATATATACTTAGCTGAATGCTCTACATTCTTTGAATGAAATACTGCAACAGCTTTTCGCCAATTTTGATAAACCCCGTAGTTGGTTCTTATAAACTTAGCGGCGTATTCTATGTTATTTTGGGGGTTAAACATGTCGTTTACGTCCTTAAAAGCAGATTTATGATATTTGTAATTAATCTGCATACATCCAATATCAATATTGGTGACGCCTTTTTCGATAAGATTCTTGACGTATTCAATAGCATGTTCCTTTGTTCTAAAATAATAACCTTTACCCTTCACATTTACTGTCCATGGATGCTTTAATGACTCTATATGCGACACCGTTTGAAGGATTCCTTGAGGAATACCGTACTTTTCAGCTGCATTACTAAAATGCGCCTTGCATGATGCTTCTGCGCTTATTGAAAAAAGTACCAGCATTAAAAAAACTAATCTAACCATGTGATTAACCTCCTATTGTTAAACCAAAAGGGAATACTTGCGAAAATTGGTGTATTGGTGCCTAGATCGGATATAATGATGCATTTGTCTTCAGGTAATGAAGTTATTGTCTGGGGCGAAACTAAATCATCTTTTTCATAGGTTACAGATGTGCTTTTGCCTTGCTGATTGGTTTGAACGTTTTCTTTCTTTATCACCGTTTTGCCAATTGCCTGAGAAATGAGGTTAGCTGTTTCTATATCATTTTGCTTAAGTACAATTCTGTACTTGCAAAAAGACTGAAGAACCTGAGCAAAATCTTTTCCGTAAATATCGTATAACTGATTAATAGTCTGGGCTACAAAGATACAGTTAAACTTGTATGACCTTGATATTGCTGGCAAATCAACAAGCGACTTTACTTTTCCTAGTCTTGGGAACTCGTCCATTATTAAAGTAATGCTTCTTGCCTCTGCTTTAGGCTCGCCGTTAGATAAAAGATTACTCGAAACCCTATCAAAAAAGAGCGAGATAACAGGCGATAACCAGTCTCTATCTTGGTCAGGTACTATCAAATATATAGTAATAGGCTTAATTTCATGATTGCGTAAGTCTTCAATAGCAAAACTACTATTACCGCTCATTGCGTTTCTAACATTTTCACTAGCATAAACAGATAATATATTACTTATGCAACCACTAACACCCGACCACTGTTCAGAAGAATGTGTATCATTTGAAATATCATTACAAAGGCTTACTAAGTACTTTAAATCAGAGATTTTAGGATCCCTTAAAATAGCTTTAAATACTTCTTTTGCATCTTGTGAAGTATAGAAATCTCTAATATCAGGTAATGAGGTTGAACCGTTAAGTTCAATTAAATAGCAGGCTATTGTAGAAATTGCGAGTTTAGCCCTGTCGTTAAAAAACTTTCCATTGCCGCTAGTTTCCGCTGAATTAGGCATCAATATGCTAAGAACCATTTCAACGTAATCAGCAACGTTTTTGTTACTAGCTTTAATCATATTGCTGTCAAATGGATTGAAGACGCAACTTTCTTTCATTGAAGGACTAAAAACTAAGATATCGCTAAACTTTGATCTTTGTTCTTTTGTTTTAGCATATATCTCACCTTTGGGATCATGAACTACTATAGAATTACTGCAAGTAAACATAGTAGGAATGATAAAACCTGCTGTCTTACCTGTCCCAGGGGGTGCAAAAAGGAGTATTGAAGTATTAGTTTTAGTAAAAAGGTAATTAAACCCTTTTTTTCCTAAAACAATGCCTTCTTTAAAATTAATTTCAGAAAAGAAAAGGTCAAAGAAAGTAGCCCATCTAGCATTTTTATCCTTTTTGACCTTTTCTTTTACAAAATTTACTATGAAGAACATGCCAAACGCAGCTAGCATCAGGCTTACGAGATAAACCCATGGTAAATTTAAGCCATTTGACTTGAAAAGCTGGTAAGCTCCTACAAATGGAACGTAGCTATACCCCATATTAAACATAATATTAGGTATCATAACCAGCATTAAAAAAAGGTTTACTACCAGAAATACAATTGTAATATCAAGCATCAATCATCTCCTTTTTTTTAGCTATGGAATATGAAATAGAGGAATCAGTTCGTTTAGCTAAAACTACCATATCGATTTTTTCCTCTAAAATACGGTAAAGGCTATCTTGTGATGTACTATCGATATTTCCATTGATAACAGCATATTGCGTTACAGCTCTAAGTGCTGATTCGTATGAATCGGCATGTATGGTTGCCATACTACCCTCATGAGCTGACTCAATAGCCCTATTTAAAATGAAAGCATTCTCCTTTCTGATTTCACCTACTATAATGCGGTCAGGGTTAAGCCTCATTGCTTCATTTAAAGCCTCAGCTGCACTAGAAGATCTAGAATGTTCGTCGTAAACAATTGAGCACCAGTCAGGATGATTACACTTAATTTCAGGTATACCTTCTAAAGTAAGGATTGTTTCATTGTGCGGAATTTGAGAAACCAAAGCATTAAGTAAAGTTGTCTTTCCTGATCCAGTACTGCCCGCTATTAAAATAGTCTTTTTCGCAATAACCGCTTGTTTTAATTCTTCCCTTAAAGCCTCATCTTTAATCACTTCTTCAAAAACTATTGGCTTACTTCTGTTAAGCCTTAAATTCATTGAAAACTCGTGACGTGATAATTTGCCCCCTACAATGGTAACTCTATTGCCCGTACCAAATTCCAATGAAACAGCATTTTTGCTTTCTAAGTCAATGTCATGGGCATTAGCAAGTAAAGTGACGAATTGCTTTAAATAAGAGAGTGACAAACTTTCATCTACATATATTTTGCGGTTACCAAAAATATCCTTAGTAATCACTTCCTCAGGCTTATTGATTTTAACCTCAAAAATTGTTTCATCATCTGCATATTTTAGAATTTCTTTTGAATAAAAGCGCAACATAGGGCGACTCTCTAAAAAATAATCTAAGTCCATTATTCAGCCTCCCCTAATTTTCTGCCAGATCCACATATCTTGAAACTTCTAACAGGGCTGTCCAAATCTTTATAAGTACTTCCATCTATACGTATATATGTTGGCACTTCATTTACCATAGATGTGTAGCAGACTGGTTTGCTAAAACTAAGGTCATAATAGTACCACTTTATTAACCCAGTATCACCGATTCCACTTGATTGTGATGAATATTTAGGTGCGGAAATGTGAACTGACCAAGTAGGTAATTCATCGCTATACTCAAAATTAATTTCGTTACCTGAATTATCTAACCAAGGCGCAGCTGCAACGCCAGTATAACCATATTCGGGAAGAACAGCTTTTTGATTAAGCTGATTATAATAATTTTTAGGATCTTGTAGTGTATACCTAAAACCTGAATCGATTTTAGAAGTAAGTAAATAGTTTGAATCATCATAAGTAAATGAAGGTATGCGTGATAATTCCATATTGGGATATGGCTTGAGTATATCATTAGCAACTTTAATCTGTTCTGAACCTATAGGGCTTGCAATTAAAGTTAAATTAGCTTGTGTGTACGGCGCTTTTTCATATAACATACATGCACCAGCCTTTATCTTTTCATTACCTCTTATGACAACAGGAAACGCATTGATATAGCTCATCTTTTCATTATCACTATGCTTAATTCCGCAGGTTTCATATTCTGCATTGATGATTTCATCGGTTGGAATGCAAGATGATATCTGAAGCTCATTACCGTTATCATCGTAGAAGAATGCTTTTACCACGTGAATCAGTTTTGTATCTTCATTATAATAATACGGCTCATCTTGACATATCTCGCCTCTAAGTACTGCATTCACTTTAGGCAAGCATTGGCTGATTTGAGTTATTACGCCGTCAATATCAACAATTTTACGGGTATTTACTATAGGCTTATCGTCAAAATTGCTTTGTGTGCATCCATCAATTGTTTCAACAATCTGTATCGGATTGATTTTATCAGGCTGGCACTTCTCAACTTGCACAACCTCATCTTTTGAGTTTCGGTAACTTAATCTATATTGTTTAAAGGCTACATTTTCTTTTGCATCTATTTTAGGAGTACAAGCCTGAAAATCTTTAACAATTTCGTATTTAAGGTTTGAGTCATGGCAGCTAACTATCTCCTTTCCGCCTCTTAAGACTCTTTCCTGTACTACCGCTTGCATTGCAGAAAGATCAACTCTAATAGTACAGCCGTCTGTAGTGGTTACATTTGTTAGCTTTTCAAATTGTGGGTTAAATTGAGGCATCTCTCTTTGGGGTTGTGGATTTCCGTATCCACCACTTTGAAAACCACTATTATTGCTTGGCGTATGACCAAGCTCATTTTTCTTTTCCTCTTTTTTCTTTTCTTTTTCATTTTCGATATTGCCTTTTGTTAAATCCTCATAAGCCTTAGCAAGAACTTCTGGCTTTCCTTTGATGGTAAACTTGTCGCCTTCGTCAATTTCCCCTTCTACATGCGGCTTACTTAAAAATGGCTCATCTAAGTTTGTTTCTTTCCCTAAAAGGCTAGCTTTATTCCAAATGATATTGTAGACCGTATCAGAGTTTTTAGATTCCTTGCTAGATACCTTACCAACTATCCTAAGATCTTTTATATCTGAATCACCTTTAGGCTCCTTAATGCTAAGTACTTTAGCCTTTAAATTCTCACCTTTTTTTCATCTACAATGATTTTGAGTAGCTTTTCTTTATCTTTAGCTACGTTTTCTGCTAAAGCGTTTTGTGCGTATAAAGCGATTACTGCAAATAATATATTTTTCATCTTATTGCTCCTTTAATGTTTTTGCTGTCAGGGTTCCACCATGTGCTTCAGGAAGGGTAATTGTCTCGTTAAGTAGAATACTTATATTTGTACCTGATGGTATTTCTATAGATGGCTTAATATTAAGCTTTTGTCTTAAAACTTCACTGGATACGTTACCCATTTCTTTCATTAATGGGTAGATACCCAGTCTTAATCTTTCGTCATTATAAGGTATTGCTAATTGTGAACCTGCAACGATTGATGCAGCAATTCCTGCTTCCTTGTACTTATCACCTGTCCTATTATCAACAATACCCGATAGTCCTGTCCTACCTTGTAAGTCATGGGCTATACTTTCACCTGTAAGAATTATATGAGAACCTTGTGGAGTAATAAATTCTTTAAATACTACGTTAAGCCTTCTGTCACCATGATTTTCAAGTGGCTTAAATTCACCAAGTACCATAGTATATGCAGGCAGTACCTTCTTTGTTCCATCTGTTGAATATACATCATTCTTAACGTACGCTTGAACGGGTCCTTTAACATCTGAGATAATATCGTTATAAAGTATTAAATTGATCCATGTACCTCTTGTAATAGTGCGACTATGATCTAATGGAGGCGTTGAACTTGCTATTGGCTGATCTAAGCGGGCAATTTCAGCTATATTTTTTACATTAGGTTTTAAATATTCAAGTTCCTCTTTCCCTGCTGCCAAAATCTCGTTTGATGCTAGTCTTTGACTTTCAAATTTCTGCTCTGATTTTTTCATTTGATTTTCGATAGAATCATTATCATTTGGTATAAATTCTAACAAATGTTCTTTATTGGGTTTTAAGGTACCTGCTTCAAAAATTTCTTCTTTAAAAGCAGGTTTAAGGAAATCGCTAGCAATTTCGTCTATACGTCTTGTCGGCTCAGGCACAATATCCTTTAAAGGTGGCTTACTTCCTGTATCTTTCACAAGCAGCACTATACCGATACCGCACAAAGTAAAACCAAGTATACTAACTAGAAGCAGATATTTTAAATTTTTGCTACGCTTTTCTAACATTTCCCTAACCCCCAATTAGTCCATTTCAACACAAACTACTTTGTCGCCATCAATGATAGTCCATGAATTTGAGATAGAACTCGCAATAATATGTCCCTGATGAAATCTTAATTGCAAAGGTGCATCGACACCGTCAACCCTTTTGTAAATGACTGGATAACCGCCTGTCATTAAGGGCTTTCTGAAATCAAAGAATGTCTTTTCGCCATCATCATATACAGCCATAGGGGCTATATCTTGATTGCCTCTAATTTTGTATTTGGTATTAATTTTGTCAGGATCAGCCACGTTTTCTAAAAAGTCGTAACGCGATTGGGCTATTTTGTGTTTAAGCTTATCATCTGATTTTGGAGTGTATCCCTTAATTTCAGGATTTCTAACATACACTACCATATCACCAATAACATCTTCGTCTGTATCATATGAACTTAGATAAAATGGATATATTGTCCCTGACTCACCAATAACGGTAAAACTTGTATCGATGCCAGCCTTATTAGTTGATAAGGAAAATATTGTTTTAATATCATCTGCACTCATAACCGAAAAGCCGACATTATCTTTAAGAGCAACCGACTTTATAGCTTCTGGTAAAACAACGTGCGTGAATAAATGCATGCGTATTTTAAGCTTACTGACTTTGTCTTGCTTATAATCAATGTACATAATACTTTTTGGATCAGAACTTATTAAAAAAGCTTTTTGGGCTTTTCTTAAATCATTTTTCTCTATTTGATTATCTTCTGGAAGAGTTTCAGCAAACTCATCTTTCTTAACAGCAGCTTCTGCAATGTTAATAATGCTACAAAACCCTAATGCGAGACATGCAGTCTTTTTAAATAACCGATAATTGAAATCGTTGATAAATAAAAAGATTCTTTTAAGTAATGTTTCTAGGATCTTCCCTTCTTTTGCAAAAGCTAAAACATCAAAATTTAAATTCAAGGTAAGTAATACCGCTTTCAGCGCCCTTGATTTTAAATTTCTTCTGTTTTGGATCGCTTTTTGCGAAGGTAGGCTCCGAGAAACAATTTTGAAACAACCTTTAAAAACGGCTGAAGCTTCGCTTGCGCCTGTTTTCTTTTCTTTGCTCAGGTTCCACCAAGATACAATGTTTTTATTCATGACTTCCCTCTTTTTTCCTTGAGATACTATATTCACTAACTAATATCTTCATTGGGTTTAAATAAGACTCAGTTACTGCATATTTGCGTTCATTGGTAAAACTATAACGAATTTTAGCAGTCCAATATCTGATAGCCTCTTTACCGTCTTTACGGTCTATCGTTTTAAAATTAACCTGATGAATATTATTGTTTTGGCTTAAAGAGTCTGTGATTGCAAAATCGTCTAAAATATCTATAGATCTTGTAACGCCTTTATTTTCCTCTCTAAATTCATTGAATTCTTTTTTAGCTATTTCAATTATTTTCTCATCTGATAAAGCTAAAAAAAGCTGTACATTTTTTTGATCATCAATGAAATTAACCTCATGTCTACTTTGGACGTATCCTCTTAAAAAGCTTCTTACTAATTGATCGTTTTCGGTAGGAATCATATCATGGGCTTTAGGCAGAATCTTTACGAAGGTTTGCTTGTCGCTATTTAATTCAACATAAACAACTTCTGGGGGTTTTGTGATTGTATATAGACTTATGCAAAGAACGCCAATTACCAGTAAAGCACACAAACCACCTAAGGCATAAGCGCTAAATTTATAGGTTTTATTAAGTCTTCTTTGCTCTAGGAATGGTTCAAGTGCCACAAAATCCATATTATCTTGCATGATTTACTAACTCCTTCATTTGCTTAGAACATTCACAGCGACTTTTTTTGTAATTCATTACCTTTGCCGCAGGACCAGCATTACCAGATGCACAAGCTGTTATACTAAGTAAAACACCTGCTAAAATAATCCTTTGAACTATATGCAACACTCTCAACATGATATTCCTCCTGTTAAATCCCTCTTCCATATTTTTGTGCTATATAACTACCAGCAGAAACTGCACCTCTATATACAGAACTTACAGCTGTAGCTGCACCTTTAGCTAACGTACCTGCTCTTGGTCCTGATACATCACTACCCGCACCACTCATAAGCGTAGCAACAATTTCAGGGGCTTTACTAAGTAAAATGTTAGAAACTATACCCATCGCCAATATTTCAATTAAAATCGTATTGCTAAATACAGCCCCCTTTGTAAGATCGACCATACCCTGCTCGTAAAGGTGTAGGCTTTTGGTAATTGGTGTAATACATAGGGTTAAAATTGCTATAGAAACACACGGTATCAGATTGTACGTAAAATAACCTTTAATCATATTACTTGCGATCCATCTAAATTGCGGGAATACAGCCATAGAAATGGCAATAGGGGCAACCAGTAACAATATTGAACTTGCAACATTTGCCAGTATCATTTGAATTGCGAGCAGTATGAAAAATATATTATAAACTACCCATATCACACCTATCATTGCCCAAGACATTATACTATGTAGGCGTAGGCTAGGTAAAAAATCAGATGAAGTCTCTTTTGAATATTTGTCTGTTACAATAGCAATCTTATCAATAAGCAGCATTAAAGTATCATACGGCGATCCACCCGATGTGTTCAATGCCGCCCTAAATAAAAATTGAGGTAATCCATATACTAGATCATTTATAGGACTAAATACCCAGTCCATAAATATATCCTTTTCAAAAGCTATTAGCGTTAAAACATTAAATATTATTACGAATGATATGCAGCTCAACAGATCAAAAGGCGCTTCCCTTTTGTACCAGTTGTATATTGCCCATATTAAATATCCAATTGTTATAAACCCAAACAAAGGCCTAAAATCATTTGCAAGGGCTTGATAAACATTTTCTACTAAATGCCGACTATTTTCTGTAAAAACGGCGGTTAACTGAATTATCATTTACACATCCCCAATGCTCTTGTATAATCTGTACATTTTGCCTTACGGTCTGCCCTAGTATAAATACCTTCCTCTTTTTGGAATGGATTTGAGTTTCCTGATCCAAACAAACTATTATTCTTAGGTTCTGCGGCATCATAACCAGAGTAATTCATCATTGTTTGTACCTTGGTGGTTTGCGCCATTAAGAATAAAAGATCATTCTGAATTTTCGCATTTAATGCGGCAAACTTAATTGCGACGTCTTGTTTTTCAGCTTGTGTTTCAGCATTATCCGCAATTGATAAAAGATATTCGATATCCTTATAATTTTTTACCACGTCGGTTTTGATACTTTCCGTAGTGATTACAGCCTCACGCATTGACATGTTGATATAGTTTTTACGCTGCTCGTAATTACCAGACTCATACAACTTTCCGATAGGTGTAAAAATACTATCGATATTTGAACTAATGTCTCTAATGTTTCCGCTACTTAGTTCGCCAGGTTTGTTGATGTTGTAAATAATGTCATATGAATCCTGTAGTTTGCCTTTCATATTTCCAATATCTCTAAGTAATGGATTAGGAGTGCTTTTTAAAGCACCTTCTACACTTGACATTCTTTCTGTTTGTTGCTGAGCTTCCTTAACTAAGGACATTGTCTGCTGCACATTGTCAATCATGTGTTTATACGCAGTAATATCAGTAACAGGGGTGGCGGCAGCTGCTGAATTTAATGAGATTGCTGATAATAATAAAAATTTTCTAAGCATTTAAGTACTCCTCTACGAAATTATTTGGATTAGATAGTTTAATTCTTTTGAGCTTTTCAACCGAATCAACATCAGATTTAAATAGCCTTAAATATTTGCCAAGGCTAGACAAATTCACATCCAATATAATAGATCCCCTATCTATACGTTTTAACAACACTTGATAATTAGCCCTTGTTTCTTTTACCCATTGAAATTCCTGCTGATTTAGACCTAGTCTATTTACATAGTCCTCTTCCTGAGCGCCTTCATCAGGGAAAAAGATCATATTAGCAATATTAGGACGCATAACATCTTTAAGCGGATGTTTTGCAAAAGTTGCAACGTCCTGAATAGCGCCGATTATCAGTCCTTTTCTTTTTCGCCATTCGCTGGCTGCTTTTCCTAGCTTTTGTACAAATAGTGGATTATTCAAATATTGATGTAGTTCATCTACAAAGCAGATGTGCGGTGCTAATGAATCTGCAACCTGATTCTCAAATGAATGAAACAAGTATGATATTAAAGGATCACTAACCTCTCTATCTGCAATCACTTTGTCCATATCAAATGAAATGATATTATTGTTGAACTTAAGTAAGTCCTCTTTGCTTGTGAAAAGCTTACCTTTATAACTTTGGCTCATAGGTAGCCACCTACAAAGTTCGTTATACAAGTGATCATCTTTTGATAATGATTCAGTTAGCATCATTATATTTTGAAGTTCTGGAACATTTGTACTAACAATAGCTTCAATTGCTTCTTCAATAAGTTGTTTTTGTTTTAAATTGGCACTAGTAAGTCTTACCATTAATGATATTAAGAATTCTCTGTTATATTGAGTGTTTTCCATCATGAAGGGATTTAAACCCAAGTTATCCTCAATAGGATCAAAATATGTGCCACCAAATGTTTCTGTTGCTATGCGCATACCTTGCTTACTGTCAAATGCCAGAATATGCATATTCTCATATTTCAAGCAGTTTGTGAGTAAATAAGTTATCAAGGTTGTTTTACCTTTTCCGCTACCACCAAAAATCATAGTATGACCAAGTGGCGGCTCACTCTCACCCACATGGAAATTAAAACCATACCAGTTATGGCTTAAGGTTTTAAAATATGCGATCGGCTCATCACCAAAGCATTGACTTTCCTGACCAAATTTACTACTTGGAAATGAAGCTAACATACTAAGATTTTCCGTTGTTGGCTTCCAGCCTCTAGCATTAAATAGTGTATTATATACATCTGGAAAATATCCGTGATATATAGCTATATCTTTGCAATATATGTAACCAATACCAAGGTTTTGTAAGCAGTTCTCAAGCTTAAGTACTTTCGCCCTTAACTCTTCTAAACTATCAGCATTAACCCTAAAATAACTGACATAGTCTATAAGACCGCATTTACCAGTTTGGACTTTGTCACCAAGCTCATAAAGTGCGTCAACCGATCCACGGAAAAACATTGAAAAGGTTTGATATAATCTTTGTTTTGTATGAATAGCTTTATTCGCCTTCACTTCCTCAATAGCTTTTGCATGCTGAGTAAAAATGATTTCAGCATCAATATTAAATACTCTTTCAAATACTTCTTGTGATATTGCTGAAGGTAAAACTTTAAGCATGATATAGCTGCTATAACGCTGCTTGCTAGCACCAAAATGTCGATTATCAACATATTTAACAACCCCACTATCGCAATTAATATTGTAGCTTACGTTTCCAAGGTAGTGATTTAAGTTTTTAAAGCTACCGCTCAGTTTTAAAGGCCAAATAGTTTGAGAACTATTATTAATAATAACGTCCCAAAATGACATTAGACCATTATTGAATGTAAGCACTTTTGCATTTAGTTCATGAAAGTACTCTTTGAATTTCTCTACTTGGTTATTGAGTAATCTTAAGTCTTCATAGATTAGTTCCTTAGTTTTGCTCTCAGACCAGCTAATTTTTTCAATATCAAATGCATCTATTTTCTTTGCAAATACTACATATGAAGTATTTTCATAAGCTCCTTTGTAATCCATGCTTCGCGCTTGATTCATCTCTTTAAGAAGATGATTGTTACCACCTTTTAATGAAGGTATAGTGGAAGGGACTCTTAAAGTATAAAATGAATAATAAATATCATTATCAAGCTTTTGATAAAGATAATGACGCTTTTCAAACAAGCTATGTTTCTTTTCTTCTGAAACGCAGGATATATCGATTCCTTCAATACTTATTGTTTGAAGTAAATATCCATTTTTATCTACAATGGTTTTTTGATCATCAAGCAATTCTATGAATGGTATATAATCAACTATCTTATCGTCAGAATATGTAAATTCACCATTTAACATACTTAAGCCTCGCTTTAATAACCCGCTTAAAACCAAATTTCATAACATTAAAATAAAAAGCTTTTAAAAACTCAGGATCTTTGCGGCTTTTTTTTCTCAAAATCAGGATAATCGGAATGATGATAAATATATAAATAGAATAAGATATTACGACATTGAGCATAAACACTGAAGGCAGAATAATAGCAATCATTAATGCCGCTATTACTAACCCAAAAGAATATAGATCAAGCCCTAATATGCTAATAGGCTTGTTCATCTCGTTGAAAAATCTTACCCTTATCATACCACACCTATAACAAAAAGTGGTTAACAAAACCTTGTATACCAACCGCAACAATTGAACCTACTAGATATATAACAAACTTACCGACATCAAAACGTCTTGCAGACCAAGCTTCATAAAAGAACGTAGCCCAAACCACAAGTAACAAAATTGGTATGAATTTACCTATTAAATAGGTTTCTACAATGGTTTTTGACTTTGTTGCAGCTGTATCAAAAGGATTACCGCTTGCTAATGCATTTTGCGCTGAGAACACAAAACCCGCTAATGTGTAAGATAGTTTTTTCATTTTTTTCTCCTAAAACTTTGAATTACAAATAAAACAAAGTGAATTATTTAAATATATGTACAAATATAACTTATTTTATCACATGTGTCAATTTTTAGTTATATTATATAACTAAATTTTTTCTAATAATAATATTTAGTAACTTTTATTGATAAATAATTGACAAGTAATGGGTTTCCGTCATATTATTGAATAATATAAAAATATAACTAATATTTTATTACTTGGCAGGCCTACGGGATTATAAAGGATGACTACAACTTTTGGCGAAAGACTTCAGAAATTAAGAGATATGACAGGATTGTCGCGTTATAGCTTGTCAAAAAAGTATAAGATACCGTATAGCACATTACGTCAATGGGAAGAGGCTAGCCGAATTAGTTATGATTATGTACAAAGATTAATCAAACTATTTAATAGTATAAATATTATTGTTTCCGACGACTGGCTTATTAATGGCACAGGGCCCGAACCATATATTAATAAAGAAACAGATAGGTTGGACTTACAAACAGGTCATCATCAAATTCAATTCGATGACGTTCTTGCCTTAATTGAAGCCAAAGAATATGAAAAGAAATACATCAATAGCATTGTTATCAATATATCTGATCAAGCTATGAATCCTTTGTTTAAACCTGGGGACTATGTCGGTGGATTTGTTACAAGTACAAACAATATGGATTTGTGGATTGGGGATTTTGCAATTGTAATATTACAAGACGGTTCAACATTATTTCGTAAGATTCTATGGTCACAACCTGATAAGGAAGTTGCTTTAGTGGCTATTAATCCACTTGCTAAAGAACATAATAGATATGTAAAGATATCAGATATTAAACATTTTGCACCTTTGTATTGGCACAGAATTTTAAGAAAGGATAAAATTACAACTTATAACAATATACGTGATTCCCGCAATTTTTATGGATTTTTATAAAGTAATTTTTTTAAATTCTTCGAATAATTGTACAAATCGTTCAGCATTTTTGCACATTAAATTCACAATATCCAAGTTATCATCTTTTGAACTCAGTATCAGTTGATATGCTTTCATTGGTGTTTTAGCTATTAAAACAAAGCCATTAGAAATATTCGCTTTCTTTTTTCTTTCTAATATTTTCGTACCTATGGGATTATCAGAAGTAAGAAAACTAAGCAGATTGAAGCCGCTGGATAAGTGAAAACCAGCCTTATAAGCTGGGTCATAATAGGCATAGAATTTTTTATCATATTCTTTTTGCCAATTTAAATCAGAAATAATATAACTTGATGCAGCAATAGTAAAATCATGTTCAATAAACATAAAATCAGTAATTTCAACTGTTTTATATTTATCAAAATGGCTTTTAAAAGCCTTCCTTATACTTTCATCATATATAGCAATATAATTTTCCTTCACAACATTCACTCCGCTAATTTAATTCATGACAAACCTATATCCCGCTACCAAAACAAAAGAGGGGGCGCAAAGTAATCAACTAAAGGTTTAACACGTGTGAATTAATTAACACATTTTCAAGATATAGTTAAGTATTTTTTTATTAACAAATAATTAACGGCGCGGTTTTTCCATATATTTCAGTATGTTACGTAACACATATTTTTCGTAACTCCCATCTAGTGCAGAAGCTAAAACATCAAAAACAATAGTCAAGGTAAGTATTACCGCTTTCAGCGCCCTTGACTATTGTTTTCTTATGTTTTTATTTGCTTTCTGCGATGGGCAGGCTCCGAAAAATGATTTAGCTAGTAACATTTAAGGAGAGAGTTTAGCCTTCGGCTTTCCCCTCTCCTTTTTCTTTCTGCTCAGGGGCTCACCAAAAAATGATTACTAATGTTTCGTCCTACTTTTTTACAATATTCTGGATTGTTTCATGAAGTTCTAATGCACATTTGATACCCTTGTCATGCATAGCCTTATGAACCTTAAAAAACTTTTCACTATTGTTAATAGCTTCTCTTACAAGCAGTCTTACCTGTGCTTCTATATAATTGGAAGCATACCTTTTAACATATAATAACTTAGCTTTATGTTGTTGAAATAATTTATGATATTCGCTGAACAAACCAGAATATGATTTTATGTAATAAGTTTCACCATTTTCTGTACGGAATGTTTTTGGAAGTATACGTCCATCATTATTAACGCCTTTAAAATTACCTATTTTTATAGGCCTTTCGTCAAGAATTGAAAACATTTCAATGAAAAGAGGTAACAAAGAAACATCTAAATAATATGCACCTAACTCTTTGACTGAATTAGATGATAAAGCCAATTTGCAATTTTGTAGAGTATAAATGAATTTCTCTACTATAGCCACCTCGATTGCTACATTATAAACCTTTAAATGTTGATATATAGTATAGAAAGAATTAAGCCACATCTCTTCAGAAAATATTGCTTTTAGCTGTAAATAGATTTCTTCATTATGGTTTTTGATTTCTTCGGCTGTCTTATCTGCATAAAAATCTATGCCTAGATTTTTAACCAACTCAAAATAATCAATCCAATTATCTAATAACTCTAAAGTGCGTTCACTTTGCTGAAATTGCTTAATGATCTTGTCATCAATAGATACTATAATAGGTGAAAGTGCATGTGATACTTCATGTAGTTTCATATAAAGCTCATATTCACTATTAAAACCTGTTGCAGTAGAAATTTTGAACTGCTCTATTATATGGTAAAGATTGCTTTTTATATCAATAATTTCATCGACGTCCAATAAAAACGAGTTGTTAATTATAAGCTCTTCAATTTGTAAAATACAATAATATCTGAAGTTTGTTTCTAGTTGGTTTTCTATTAAAATGTCATGGCTTTGACCTTTGTTAGTCAAAATATTGTTCCAAAAGAAAAAACCAACTTTTTTGTACTGTATTAAATCTATAGGCTGCTTGATGCATTCAATTTGATTATTTATATAAGTAATCAATGAAGTTTTGTTTTCGAAATGTTTCTCATAGCCTTTATAAAGATACAGCTCAGGGGAAATTTTGTCCTCTTGAACGTAATTTACGTGGATATACCAATTTTGATCAATCATAAACTATTCTCCTGAACTGCTCTAATCCTTATTTTAAACTTTTAATTCTGAATTTGCCAGTATCCATCATTATTTCTACAAGCTTTGCCAAAAGCTTCTTGTCTTTTGCCATCAACTTGAATCACTTGAGTATATTCTCTACACACCCTACCTTCTCTTGATTTGTAGGTTTGAGTTGGCATTACAAAGCCACTAGCACCTGTATCAGGGTCATCCCAGCCTATCTGCTGGTTTGTTCTAGCATTTTCTAAACTTCTTTGCGTGGTGTTAATATGAGTTTGTTGATCTTTGGGATCCAGATGTTCACCCATCCAATTACCAAATGCAGCACCACCTAATGCCCCTAACGCAGCACCTACCATTCTTCCCTTCCCTTTTCCGATATTAGAGCCGAGAATACCGCCACCAATTGCCCCAAGACCTGTAGCTACATGCTGACGTGATATAGGCATTGACCCATTTTCACATGCGGTGATTACGGATAAACTTATTATTAAAGTTGCAACTTTTTTTTTCATATATTTTTCCTTGTTTATCAATAACTTAATTTAATACAACATCTTAGGTTGTAATTTTGTTAACAAATTTAGCTTGACGCCAAATTCAATTATAAGTATATATCGTATTTATGACTTATGTCAATATATAGTTATAGTTTATAACATATTATTGGTTTCTGTTATACAATATAGTTATTGAATTGGAGGAAATATGAAGAATTATGTTGAAAAGAAGTTGATGGGTATCCAAGACTATACACAAGACTCGGTCTCATCTATACAAAATAAAGTATTTAAAGTTACCGACTTTACATTAACCCATGCTAAAAATGTAACTAAAAGTACTATTCAAAATATAGGTAAATCTATGAGAATATTATCCCTAACAACTAAAGATGAGGTTTTAGGTCGCAATGTAAAAATGGACTATATCAGACCATCTAATACATATAAAATTGCAAGCAATATAAAAAACGGCAACTCTTCCAGAAATCGCTACTATGGGGAGGATTTAAAGGTATTAGCAATAGTTGGTGTATCAATCTATCTTACTCCTATTGCGCTAAGCTATATGGCTCCAATTGTGGCTCCTTACTATTCAACAGTCACAAATTATATAAGCGGCTCATCTAGAGTAAGTTCTATGCTTAATTTTGCAGCGCCAATGTATAATTCAGCATCTAGCAAAATAAAGGAATACGTGCCTAATTACGCTATTTCATGGATTGCTACCGAGCTTTCATTACTAAAATCATTTTTGATGAATTTTGGAGCAGTTAAGGATCTTGTGAAATATGTGGCTCTAAATCACACTCAGGCTTCAGAGTATTTCATGGGTTATTTGATAGGAAGATATGTGGTTGATAAAACTAATTATCAGGAAACATATTTTGATACAAATTCATTTAATACTTTAAATCGTGAAGTATTAAATGGAACTTATTCTAATCAGGAAATGGTTAAAGTGGTAGATAGCAAAGGCATAGTATCATCTGCATCAGATAAGATGTACAGATACTTAATTAAACCTACAACATTATTTAGCCGTGATCGCATTTATTATACTAACGATGCTATTAACGAAAATATAAAAGCGCAAACACGCAATATGGCTCGTTAAGAACCAATAAATATTGACAACTTAAACAATTCTAAGCCCTTTAGAACTTTTTTAAAGGTCAAGGAATCTTATTATTTTTTATAAAGAGTAACAAATATGAAAATACAGTCACTAATTAGTTTTTTAGATAATTTTGATGACCTTGCTATTGCAGGTAATCACGATAATATCTTACACCTTTACGCACCTATACACCAAGATAATGTATCATTTGAGATATTGAAGTTTTTAGAAAATCAGAAGGTAATTGATTTTATTATAAACTCAGATGGTTATGTAAGTGATGTAACCATTAAAGATGACGAAAAGATTCCTACGGAGATAGTAACCGCTCAGGCTTTCATTAAGCATGTAAGTAAAAAACAGGAAGCTAATTTAAACGTAAGAACATTACATAATAAAATGCCATTTAAGCTTGATATAGCCGAAAAGCACGTATTAAAGCCAACCCCCAATATTAATACTAATAGCGCTACTATAATCAAAGATATTGGCATGACTATTGCCAACCTATTAAATTTAAACTCAAGTGAATCTAATATAATACATTATCCTCATGAAAATAAAGAAATTGTAAGAATCCCGTATGATGAAGTAGATCACGCACGGCTTTACACCTTAAATAACCTTGGAAGGGACTATAAGCCATACTTTGAAATTAAACCCCTTTACAAAATTAAAAAACGATCATTTTTTAAAACGGAAGTTGATCTCTTCAAACAACTTACCTTAAAAGTACACAAGCTACATGTTGCAGATTATGCTAGGTTTCTTAACGACACTATGGCTAAGCTTGAGATGATTAAAACCTTTACGGATTTGGTTAATAAACAGATTCGTATATTTAATAATAATCGTAATATTAGCGATACACATACATTACGCAATGAATTCACCTATACTGGTGAATTTTATTGCTTTTATAATGATAATAACGATATAAAACCAAAACCTTTTTACAGCGAAACTTTTCCCGATGTACTTAAGGACGAAAGAATACCTGAGTTTGTAAGGGCTTTCTTTAAAGATTCTGTGGATAAAAAAACGTTTAGGATTGATCGTAATTATACCCGTTGTATATCATATACAATATGTGATATTCGTAATATTGAACAATTGTATAAGGATTGGCAAGATTACATAAACCACCACAACAAAATTAAGGCCTCTTTCTTGTCATCTTGCCTTCAGGTACCGACTAATCAAATTAATATTGAAGACAGTATTTACGATCCTAATATTAAGTTTTTTTTACATGACTTTAATTATAATACTGCCATTTTTTATAAAATGCAGGACTTAGGAATTTTAACCATTAACAATATAGATGATAAGCTCGAAACAATTAACATTACACTTAAGTCTAAAAGACCTAATGTTATGACAGCTCATCAGCTCTTTAGTGAATCCCGCCTATTCAATGATATTGATGTCGCTCTTTCTGAACTTTTTGACTCAAAGCTGGTTGGTAAAACCCTAGTCCTGTCAGAAGATTTCTATAAAAAGCATCAGGATTTAATAGAACAATTAGCTAGTGAAAATCTTCTATTATCTAGAGAACAAAAAGGTCAATACTTACTTAAAATTCAATGTTATTATCCCTTATTTCAAAAAGTACTAAAGTTACAAAGTAAGATAGCAGAGAAATACATTAATAATATCGATGAGACTAATTATTTTGCCTTACCTAAAGCCTTGCTTTATTTCGGTGACGAGAACAACAAATCTAATATAACAAAAGCTAATGAATTTGAGTGTAACCAGCGGCATAATCAAAAGCAATTATCTCAACTACTTAAAAGCTTTTTAACAAAATACAGCATTTCAGGTGTGACGAATGATCAAAAGGCTATGATATATGATTATATGAATGACCTTTCAAATAGCGGTGCAGCTAACAATATTTCGATTAGAAATTATAATCGTTTAATATATGTATTAGTTAGGGTTCTTTATCAGAATGTAAGTACAACAACAAATACTGAATTTACTAATGATTTTAACCAGCTAAAAAATTCAATAAACAGTGTAATGATTTCAACAACAAGAGTTGAAAGTGAAGCAGACCCACTTGCAACATTTCTAAATGGTTTATTTGAAAATAAGAATCCTCTATCAGTACCGCTTAATTCAGAGCATATACCCGCACGTTTAAAAGCAGATCCATTAGAAAAACCAGAACTCTTAATCAAACTGCCTGTTAAGGAAATAATAGGGACTGTTAAAGCCAAAATGACTACTTGTTTAAGAAGTTATGTAGAAGAAATCAGAAGGAAAAAAGATTTATTAGGTATCAATACAAATTAGGAGAAATAAACATGACAAACGTAACATTAAATATTCATATTTTATCAATTAATGAATTTGTAGAATTACATAAACTTACAAAAGACGGTTTGGGTATTAAACCAGCACTTGCCCTTTATACTCAGAAGAATTTAGCAGATAAACACCACGCATTTTGTGTAATTGGAAACCCTGCAAATAATGTAATTGAGAACCTTGATCTTTCCAATGAGGATCTATCCTACTTTACATTCATAAATATCAATTTCAAGAACTGTAATTTGAACAATACTGATTTTTCACATTGTTTAATGAGGCTGGTTAATTTCGAAAATACTCAAACTAATTTTAATGCTAAAGGACTTAAAAAAGTACAGTATCACGATGATGAAACATATTCATTAGAGAAAGAGATTTTTGACTCGGTAGATAGCAATTATCAAAATGATATATTTGAAGCTATATTCAACAATAATCGTGAAAAAATCACAAGACTTGAAGAAAAGAAAAAGCCTGTAGTCAAAAAGGATGTTGATTACGCAACAAGCATTTATAAATATATGATGCCAAAAGGGTTCATTGCCTTAAGCGTTGTATTAGGGTTAATTGTAGGGATTCGATCTGGCTTCAGATCTGGTTTCACTACATTTTTGCTAGGTAGCTGCATCACTATAGTATGTAAAGCAGCTGAAAAAATCCTTTCTAAATTTAAATGGTTTTCATCAGCTGTTGAATACAGCAAAAAAGCTATTAACTGGACTGCAGAATCTTATTATAGCATAAAAGAATATTTCTTTGGAAAGAATAAAGTTGTTACAAACGAAAAGAAAATCCCTATTGTGAGGAATACTGTAGTAAGTGATGTTGGTCGTGATTCCAACCCTTTCAGAGCAAGAGTAAATGAAAACACCCAATCTTTATATAGATAGATGAAACTATGATAGTATGATTTCATTATTTCATTATATAATGTTTTCATCTAAAACAAAGAAGGAGAATAGCGTATTGCATTATGCCCCTCTCCTTTTTTAATACCATTAAATCATTTATTTTTGACTTAGATTATTTAACTACTCATATATTCATTATAATATGAAATCATATATTCCTGTTCTCATATTATCATAATTACATGTTTTCCTTTTTCAGGATTGATATGACTAAGTCTTGTAATGATACTTCTTTTTCCATTGCAATTAGCTTAAGTCTTTTATGTAATTCTTTATCTAAATCAAAAGATAACCTTACTTTATTTTTCTTACCTATATCATTAATGGTTTGAACTTCCTTTTCTCTACTTGGTCTACCTGCTTTTAAACTAATCATGAATAACCTCCTCTTTTAATTTCATTTTTGCTTCCTGAATAATGTTACTTATTTCATCCATAGCAGCCTCATCTTGTTTTGCAGATTCAAAAACGGATAATCCTTGTGCGGCAGTAGTCGAGTATACGACTCTTTGGAATGTTCTAGTTTTTAATATATCTAATTCATAACCTGAAAGAGCTTCTACTACACTTTCACCAATTTTTGTTCCATATATAGCCCTACTTATTACAAAAGCGGCTTTCAGCTCGCCATTAGTAATCTCAATTCTTTGTTTAACTAAGTTTACTAGTGCTTCTGCCGCCCAAATATCATATGGTGAAGGCTGTACAGGTATTAAAACTAGATCAGATGCTTTAATAGCACTTACAGCTAAATCATGAGCTTGTGGCGCACCATCTATCACAATATATTCATATTGTGATTTTATATTCTTAATGTCTCTATCTATTGTAGGTCTATCAATTCCTACTACAGTTATAGAACAGTTCTCATTAGCCGCCGACCAGTCTCTAGCACTACCTTGTGGATCTGAGTCCACTAATAATACTTTATGTCCCTCCAACTGCAAACCCTTAGCAATATTAGTTGCTAAAGTGGTTTTACCAGCGCCACCTTTTTGATTTAAAATTGATATCACAGTCATATACCCCCCTTGATTACATGTGCCATGCTTTCCTGACATCATATTTACATGATATCATACTTTCATGCTAATGCAATACATATTTTCATTTATTTATGAAATAATGTGATACTGATTACATATAATCATGTTTTCATCTTTATATGATTACATATTTCTTCTGATAAATACTATTTCTTTAGCCTTATAATTTTATTCTTTATTTTTATGTATTGTTCAGTAAGATTTCTCATATAAACGGATTATATTATGGAACTTGTCAAAGCATATTGTTACAGACTTAAGACCAATGATGAAATAGAACAAAAGCTATTTCAGTTTGCTGGCTGCTGTAGATTTGTTTGGAACAAGGCACTAGGAATTCAAAAGCAAAGAAAAGAAGAAGGTCAAAAATATCTACCTTATGAAGAATTAGCTAAGGAACTTACCTTGTGGAAAAAGGAAGAAGAATTAGTTTGGCTCAAAGATGCACCTTCACAATCACTTCAGCAAACTCTCAAAGACTTAGACAAAGCTATATGGGATGTGTTTAAAGTAAAGGGAAGACAAGACCCGCGCTTTAAGAAAAAAGGTGTACACTATAGTTTCCGTTACCCTCAAGGAGTAAAGATTGACAATAGAAGGATATTTTTACCGAAAATCGGATTTGTTGGTTTTTTTATAAGTAAGGAAGTAGAAGGGACAATAAAAAATACTACAGTTAGTAAAGAAGGAAATCACTGGTACGTATCAATTCAAACTGAATGTGAAGTAGAAGAACCACGACACTCACATAACGATAAGGTGATAGGACTTGATTTTGGTGTGGTGGATAGCATTGCAGCAGCATCAAGTGGTGATATGCCTAAAGCTATTTCAAGCTTTAGACTACACCAAAATAAATTTGCCTTAGAGCAGCGTAAATTAGCAAGAAAAGAGAAGTTTTCACAAAACTGGTATAAACAAAAGAAAAAAATATCAGCATTACATAATAAAATAAAAAACATTAGGAAGGATTACTTACAAAAGCTATCAACTACTATTTCCAAAAGCCACGGCGTAGTAGTAATAGAAGATTTAAAAATAAGTAATCTTACTAAATCTGCAAAAGGTACTATAGAAGAACCTGGCAGGAATGTAAAAGCTAAATCCGGTCTTAATAAAGCTATATTAGATCAGGGTTGGCATAACTTCACAACTATGCTTGAGTACAAACAAAAGTGGCTTGGTGGAAAGTTGATAAAGATTGACCCCAAGTATACATCACAAAAGTGTAGCTCTTGTTCTCATGTGTCACAAGATAACAGACCGAAAAGAGAAATATTTGAGTGTGTAGAATGTGCTTACCAAGATCATGCTGATATAAATGCAGCTAAGAATATAAGAGCGGCGGGACACGCCGTGATGGCCTGTGGATCGAATCAAGTAATTGGTCGGAAGCAGGAATCTGTAGAAATGAGCAATCATTTTCTTCCTGTTGCAGTTTAACTGCACATGAATCTCCTTGCTTCAGCTGGGGGAGAATGTCAAAAAGATATCCTAAGCCGTTACTATAGTGCAACACCTGATATATACAAAAGTCGTAGAAAAATTCGTAAAAGATAGGTGTTGCAAAAGGCAACATAGCATAAAATTAAAAAAAAATAAATCAGTTTTTTAAAAGGTTATGCTTCTATTCATTTAAACGGAAGATGAACCTTACATGAGAAGATAGATCTATGACGGTTTTTAACAATGTTATAAAAGAGATCTTTAGTATCGTTGTTAAATTTAATGTTTAACAGAAAGTCAGCATAATTTAATATAAAGTCTTCAGTTGAGGTTAAACACAATAAATTATCTGTAAGTTCTTTCTGATATCGAGAAATAAAGAATGTAATATTATCATTAAGTTTCATTTCAGATAGGATATACATAATTTGTAACATTTTATTTTTTTTTTGATCATTTATTTCTTCATCAAAGACTTTCATATTATTTATATAGTCTATAAATACAAATTTATATTGTTTGTCAGTGTGTAAATTTATACTAGCTAAAGTCTGTAACTTGTTCTTTAAAGAAATATCATCATAGGTTTCATGCTTATCATATACTAAGTTTTGCATACTATCCAACCTTGAGTCATACGGTTCATAAATATTGAGATCTAAATAGTAAGCTTTATTACTATACAAAAGCCCATCTTTATAAAGCTGGAATAATATTTTCTTTAATGTAATTGTAGAGGTTTTAACTCTATTGCTATTAATGAAGTTAATTGTTTTTTCAGAAAAAACATTATCATTGTAGTATTGATCGATAGGCTCAATGCCAGACTTAAAATAATTAACTAACTTTTTTTGAAACATAATATTCCTTATCTTGTAATTCTTTGATTTTGTATCCTTTATATTTTGAACCACAGTGTTCCTGCGCCTTAGCCTTAGCATGAATGTAGTTTGATAGTCTATAAACAAATAACTTCCTTGAAAGCTTATAGGTCTTTTCAGCGAATAGTAGGCTTATAAATTTATCAACAAGTTTTCCAACATCCTTCAAAGAAAGTATTTTAGAGAATTTTTTAGCAAAATGATGAATTATATCATCTGAATGTTCAGAATAGTATTCTACAACATCAATTTCTTGTTTTAAACGTGGTTTGAAAAGAGGATTTTCAGAAAATAGTTTATCTGATTGTTTTGTTCTTGTTCCTATTATACTTCTTTTTTGTACATTATTTATTTTAATAAATAAGAGGTGACAACTTCTTTTATTATTATCAACAAAGCTTAGTTTATGTTCATGTTGCTCAAATAGACTTTCAATGATTCGTACAACCAGTTTTGGATTCTCAATAACCATTTTATCGTAAGCACGCTTTTTTCCATTCCATGCTTTAAAAAAAGAAGGAAGAAATTTGATTCCAAATAGTTTAAGTATTTTTTTGTATCTTTTTATGGTTCTTTCGCTACATCCGCATTTAGATGCATAATATTTAATAGGTTTGTTTCTTACCTTATAGCCCTTATGTGCAGCAAATATTTCTTTATAGATTATTTCTAAGAATTTGATGAAAGTTGGGTTCTTTCTTTTTAGCTCGAAAAGTATATGACCGTTTTCAATCATTTCTGCATCAAGTTTTTTATTTGAAAGCATATCGAATATTCTTTCGCCATCTTTAAACTTGTTGATTTCTTCTATATAGGAGCAATCACGGTTATACAAATACCCTAGACCGTTATTATTTAAGAAGAGTAGGGCAGCACTTGTACAAACTGAATACAATTTCTCTCCCATAAACTCAATGATGCCGCTGCCAGTCAATATTTCAAATACAACGTCAATTTTAGATCTTTCAAGTCCAAACACATTGATTAAATACTCTTGGTCTAAAACTACCCAGCTCAGTTCTTTTTTAGCCTCAAGCCTTTTCTGCTCTTTGAAAAGTATGTATTTGATTACTTTGTAACAGTCTTTCCTATATCTTTTATCCTTTAGTTTAAAATACTCGTTGTCATTGAATCTATTTATAATTGGTTTAAAGTGTTTGTATCTTTCTTTAAGCCATTCTTCCATTAAAGGATCAATAGATGAATTTTGAAGATCTAATAATTCATTTAACAGAGACTCAGCAGTTACTTCTTCTCCTGAATTAAACAGGGAAGGGGACACAGAAGCATTAAGCCCTGAGGAATCTGTACAATATTGTAGCATGACGAATTCCTTAAAGGCTTAAGCTAAAAGTAAACGTATATAATGTAATTTGACTTGATTTTATCTGTATTAATGAAAAATTTTCCATTTTTCCCCCAAAAATTAAACATGTAGTGTTGACTACTGATAACTTTTGGAGTAATCTAAGAAGTGATGAGGTTTCTTGTTATTGTTCCAAAAATTAACAGTAGATACCAAAAAAGATAATAAAAAGCTCCCTGCAAGGAGCTTTTTTTTATACCTTTAAGACTTAAATTCTATCGCATCATCAAAAAATGACCTCTTAATTGCCTTTAAATGATTTTGATCATCAAACTCAGCATAATTTTTTATTGCTAAGTTTAGTAACTTCCTTACTATTGTTGGCTTTTCTATTTCTAATTTTATAGACATTTCTTGAAGAGCTACATCAAGCTCTTTAGGGACTATAATATTATATTTAGTTGTATTTTTCTTTGTTAAAGCCATTTTATACCTCGCAAAACTGACATGATCAAAACTGATTTAATCATTTCTAATCGCTTCATCTTATTATTGTGATTTATATCCTTTAACATGTCAATATTAAATTTCCATATATTTCAATGAATTGATAAATTATTCAGCCTAAAGAATGAATCTTTACTTGAAAAATATGGATACAAATGATATTTGGGAATGGTGAATACGGTTTGCTGAACCCCTGCTTTTTGAGCGGGGGTTTTTTCATTCAATAAACTGTTGCCACTCTTTTGGAAGAAAGGAAGGGCTAACAAACTTATCAATATATACTAAAATTTGATGGTTTGGTACGAAGGTACTTAAATAATTATAGTATTTACCTACAAGATACTGATTTGTTGTATAAATCGTATTTTCTGCATTTCTAAACTCAGCAGCATTTGTAAAATTGGAAGATCCAGTAATAAGATATTTATGGTCGATAACAACAATTTTGTTATGAAAAATTCCAGTAACATTGTCTGGAACAATTAGGGTAAAGGCAGGATGTATAATTTCCTGAAGGATATTGTGATTTTTAACTTGCTGCTTATCAATTATAATTGTTACCCTAACCCCTCTTTGTAAGGCATCTTTCAAAGCTAATTGTATAGGTTTGGCAGTGAAGGAATAAGCTCCCATTAAAATCTCATTCTGAGCTTTATTTATGTAATTAATGTTAATTTGTTGGCATCCAGCAGGGGGCGTAAAACATGTTGTTACTTCATCTTTTTGTAAACTAGATTTTTGCTCAATGATCAGAATCTGCATACCTTGGTACACCAATACCGCAACTAGTACAATTAATGACCCTATCGTAAACTTTTTTGGTATAATAAGGTTATTGTTTTGTTTCTTTCTTCGTCTTGTCATTTAGGGATTCTATACCTAGTTTTGTATATTCTTTATATATTGTAACAGGATCATCTTTAATACTATTGCAAACAGAAAGCAATGCCCCAAGTACTAAAGCCTGACTATTAAACTTCTCGTCTTTAGTTTTAAACTGTTCAAATTCCCGCTCAAACATTTCTATTATCTTAGACTTAATTACAAGACCGCCTAATTCAATTTTGTGTCTTGTATCTAATTTTCTTTTTGTAATAGAGTCAGCTTTCATTTTGTATTCCAAATTGCGCTTTTCTTTAAGTAAAACTTTAAGTCTGATCAGTAGATTGTTTAGGCTTCCTTCTAAACATTTTTTCCAGAAAGGGCTTAGAAGTATCTTTCAAACCTTTTAAATAAACTTTGTCATCATTGTCCTTTGCTTCCTTAACTTTAACTAACGCACCTATAATATACTCGTCCTCACAAAACAAGAGACCTAGCTTATCTAAAACCTTGATAATCTCAGTGCGTCTTTTTTCAATTAGTTCAAGTTTTTCAGCTTCTAATGCTTTAATCTTATCTAATATGTTACTCATAATTTATGCCAATACAAATAGTTATAGGGAAGGGGCGTTACACCCCATCACCTTCATTGACAGACATTAAGCATCCCTGCTTGCCTGTAAATTAAATTATAACTCAGGGTGTAAAACAAAGTCAAACAAATTAATCACCTTTATTGTTTAATATCCTAGCGGGTTATAGGGGTGGCAATGAACCCCTTAAAATTAACAAAATATAAGCAACTAGTCTTGCAAGTTGCGAAACCATAGGTTATAATCTATTCTGAGGAATCGGAATAGCGCACTTACGCATTGTGAACAATGCAGGGCGAAATGAGTAAATATGGCTATCTATCATTTGTATTATTGGTATATTGGAGCAAAACGAGCAGATGGATCTGATCGTAGCCTAGTTGCATGCCTCGCATATCGCCTAACGCAGCGTTTAATTGAGACAAATATTGACCATGATACAAATGTAAAAACCTTTGATACTAAAGATTTTACTCGTAAACAAGGACTTTACAGTTCTAAGATATTAGCACCAAGTCATGCCCCAAGTTGGTGTTTAGATGAACAAAGTTTAGTAGATAAAATAATACAAGCTGAAAAAAGAAAAGATGCACGTTATGTAAGAGACTTAACGATAGCCCTTCATAATGAAATATCTATGGAAGATAACATTGTTTTATTAGAAAACTTTATTAATCAGAACTTTGTTTATAAGCATTCATTAGTTGCAAACTATGCCGTTCATATTGACAAAAAACACAATCCTCATGCACATGTGGTTGTAACAACAAGGGCAATTGAAAAAGACGGGTTTTCTGCGAAGAAAAACCGTGAAATTGATAAAGAAGATTTTCTGGATACAATACGTGAGGATTGGGCAACCTTTTCCAATGAGTACTTTGTAAAAAGAGGACTTGATATTCGCATTACTAATAAATCTTATAAGGATTTAGGGCTTGATGTCCAAGCAACAATACATGAGGGATATGCAGCTAGAATCAAGTATCAAATTGATGGTTTTGCAGATCGTATTGATCATAATAATGATGTCCGTTTAAAGAATGCGATGCTTATAATTCAAGATCCTATACAGCTCTTAAAATTGGTATGCCATAAGTATGTAAACTTCACAAATAAGGAAATTTTAGACCAATTATATAATATATGTCAGCCTGTTTATCAGAAGCTTGGAAAAGATGAGAGCTTTCAAGAATTCTTGGATTTATATATGGCTGAGCTAACTGGTAGTGATATGCTGGCAGCGTTTAAAAAAGGGAAAAAGTATAAGTCAACTGATCTACTAGAACACCTCAATAACTTAGAAGGTGCTATCAAGGATAAGAATGATTCAAGCTCAGATAATGAATCCTTTGACGCTTCAAATACTGAAGATCCTGAAGCTAATTCTAGTAATTCTGGAGAACTTAACAAAGAGAAAAGAATTAGTTTAGCGGCTAAATACTTCGAAGAGTTTTGCCGTAAAAGTAAAGGATTCTTTACAGATCATGACCTTAATAAAGCTATAAGGATTATTTCAAATAAAGCAGATAAAACATTGAAAGATGAAGTGTTAAACTTTGCTAAAGCAAACATATTTGAAATTGCCAAAGATTCTAAAGCCCGTCACTTTATCTCGAGATTTACCCTCAATAGCATGTCCAATTCTCAGATTGACGAAGTTATTCAATCTAAGCTTGGCGTTAAAGTAAACGTTGATGATTTAATATTAAAAGCACGTGAATCTGATGGTATTGAATTTAAAATAGATAAGGATATTAAAGACTTATCTAATAAGGTAGTCAAAGAGTTATCAGAAAAATTAGGTGTCTTTACTAAAAATGACCTTACTAGGGCGATTAATCAGCATGTTAGTGTCGAGCAAGCAGATAAAAAAATCAATATTTTGCTTAGAGAGCATATAATTAAAAACCACTTAAGGCTTATGCCTAGACAAACTTTAAAAGGCGAGAACATATATAGTACTTGGGAATATATTAAAGTTGAAGAAGATATTTTAACTTTAGTGAATAAGCTTAATAAAACTAAGTCTGATGTATATTATAGTTCCGAATTTGAAAGAATGCTTGGGCTTACGGATTTATCAATTCCTCAGCAGGGAGCTGTTCGCCATGTTCTTAAGTCTAACAATATATCTATTATTCAAGGGGTTGCTGGTGCAGGTAAAACAAGGTTATTGTTGAGGTTTAAAGAGCTTACTAAACAAACCTCAAAAGGTACCAAAATGTATGGTATAGCTCTTGCTGGGGCAGCTGCACGAAATGGTTATAATGAAACAGGAATTGAATTCTCCACTGCCGAAATGTTCTTAAGAAAATATCATAGAGACCTAAAAAGAGGTGATATTCTTGTCATTGATGAATCGGGAATGCTTGATGCTAGAAAAATACGTGAAGTACTAAAGATTGTGGAAAGAGTAGGCGCTAAAGTGGTAATGGTTGGTGATATTAACCAAGCGCAGCCAATTGATGCAGGTCAATTGTTTGGATATCTTGGTCATAAGCTTGGTACATATGAACTAACAGAGGTTCGTAGGCAAAGGGATGAATGGCAAAGAAAAGCAACTATTCACATGGCTAATGATGAGTTTTATGAAGCTTTAAGTTTATATAATGAGAATAAGTGTTTTAGAGAGTATGAGAATTTAGAGCAAGCCAAAAAGATGGCTGCAATTGATATAGTGACTGACGTACTGGAAGGTAAGTCAAACTTTGATGATTCAATAATACTAACAAGAAACAATAAAGAAGTAGATGAGCTGAACCAGTTAGTTAGAAATCTTTATATTAAGGCTGGAAGGCTGAAAGAGCAGTTTAAAATTAAAGTTGCTAAGGGTAATTACCTTAACTTCTCAGTTGGCGACCGAATTATGTTCTTACAAAATGAATATAAAGATTACAATATTCGTAACGGTATGACGGGTAAGATACTTGAGATTAAAGGGGATATCCTTACTATTGATGTAGTTGGCGAAGGCATTAAGAAGATAGACGTTACGAAATATAACCATATAACACACGCATATGCGGCAACAATTAACAAGTGGCAGGGCGGCTCGGTTGAAAGCGTGTATGCCTTACTTACCAAAACACTTGATTCAAACCTATCTTATCCTTTACTTACAAGGCATAAAGCGAAATTAAAACTATATTATGATAAGAAGAGCTTTAATATTAAACCTAACGACAACATAGTATTTAAACTAGCTGCAAAACTTGCAAGAAGAGCAGTTAAATATAACGTTATTAGCTTCCAAAAAAGCCAAAGAGAACTTGAATACGAAGATAACGCTTTTAGGGATGTTAAAGAGTATAAACAGGTTAATGAAAGAATATTTGATTTGTATAAAGATTATGAGAATGTTGAGGAACGCTCTAAAACACTCCCTGCATTATTTAGTAGAAGAAAGGAATTAGCTCAAAGTATATTGAATGATTACGAAAAAGCAAAAATGTATGTTCAAGAAGCTGGTTATAACAAACTCAAGCTATTAAAAGATGCCAAGTTGCTTGCAACAAGTGACTTTACCGAGAAGCAAAAAGCTAAGATTAAAGAATTCTTGGAGCATGCTAATACTCCTAAAGGTATATTGCTAGCAGACGAGATTGTTAGAACCTGCAATGTTAATCTTTGTCTTGAGATCTTAAATGATAAAGAATTTGATTCATTAGTTCAAAATGCACAGTCAATAAAAGACATCAAAGATAATAATCATTATCAATATATTTATGATATTTATAGTGATGAACAGATAGCATTTGGACTGAAAAGTAAAAAGGATTCATTCATTCGTGATCAAGTCGTAGAAGTCTTTAAAAACATCAATGAGGATAAGGAAACCCTTCTTGAGTTAGAAAGGCAGCTTGAAATGTTTGCAGTTGTAATAAACAAAGAAGAATACAAGATTGAGGAGCTCACCAAAGAAATCAAATTACTAGAGACAAACAAAGACGTTAATGCTGAAGAAATACAGAAAAAAGAGATTTTATTAGAAGCAGCAAAAGAGTTTGTTGAAGTTAAACGCAAAGGTAAGGAATATAATAAATTACTTGTAAAAATCCAAAATACCAAAGAAAAAATCGGTAGATTCATGGACGAAGCCCAATACGAGGTTCTTAACAATTTAGTAGACCGTATTTATAGATTCGAAGCTAATATATCTGATAAAGTTGACGGATGTGTTTTAGATGTAATGCAGAAAGATAGCTTTATGCAGCAGGCACAGGAATATAAAAGCATTATGGCTATTAGAATCAGCCAGCACAATGAAGAGGTAAAAGAATTAGAAGCTATTATTAATTTAGATAAAGAGATATCTAAATTAAGGGATGAGTTATATTCTGCAAAAGAAACAATAAGAATTACAGCATCAAATGTTGAGGACTATAAAACTCATATTACTAATAATTACCCAGAAATAGCCGATAAGGTTATTCAGACTTTAGAATCACCAAGTTTTGACCAGCTTGACTTAAATGAACACTTTAAGAAGCAATACGGAGGTATTTTAAATAGGATCTTTAGTAAAGGTCAAAAATATCAAGAAAGAGCTGTCAAATTTAAAGAGTATAGTGAGAAACTAAGATTTTCACTTAGAAAAAGAGAAGATGCAGTTATTATAAGTAAAATAGCAGAAGAAAAGCTTGTTGCAGCCAAGCTTAAGATTCAGGATATCCTACAAGAACAGAGTCTAAGTGAAAAAGCTCTTAATATAAGTAATAATTTAGCGGATAGTAAATATATACCTTCTAAGATGAAAGAGGAAAAATTAAAACATCTTGATTCAATACTAATTGATTTAAAGGTTAATGCTGATGCTAATAATATAAATATAAAACCAAACGGCTTTAAAATGTAGTTTAATCTTGTCTTTACGACGTAATAAATCTAAAGTTGAATTAGCCGCGTAAAAAAGCTTACCTTTCTGAAAAGGGCAAAGAGTCATCAATGCCCTTGAAGTATTCCAATAATCACCAATAAATCCATAAAGTATTGGGTAATGCCTTATAGTCTATATTATTAGACCTTATTATTCCTGAATTAAAAAGCCGTATTTTAACAATGCGGAGATTATATTCATTATTCTACGCATAATATGCGGTGAATAATGTTGTTATTGCGTTGAAAATGTGATATAATCTATGCATAATATGCGGAGATAGCGATGTACATTCATCAATTACCTTTATGGCCAAGATTTTCATATAACAAAGATATACTTGGGGATTTGCTTGCAAATGTAAGATACCAACAAGGCAAGCTTCTAGGTAAAATGTTACAATTTGGTTTTGAGTTAAGGGAGGAAGCTACTTTAAGAATTCTTACAGAAGAGATTATTAAAACAAGTGCAATTGAAGGGGAAGAGCTATCGGTTGAAGCAGTACGTTCATCAATCGCTAATAGGATGGGAATAGAAATAGCTGGGTTAAATAAAGCAGATAGAAATGTTGAGGGTATTGTTGAAGTCATGTTAAATGCAACCAAGGACAATATTAAACCCTTAACAAAACAAAGGCTTTTTGATTGGCATTATGCCTTATTTCCTACTGGAAGAAATGGTATGCATAAAATTAATGTTGGCTCTTGGAGGAAACCAGAGAATGATCCTATGCAAGTGGTTTCAGGGGCTTATGGCAGGGAAAAGGTTCATTATGAAGCACCTAGTGGTCATATTATTGAAAACGAAATGCAACATTTTTTAGATTGGTTTAATAATTCAAATAATGAAAACCCAGTTCTAAAAGCAGCAATAGCACATTTCTGGTTTGTTACAATACACCCTTTTGATGATGGTAATGGTAGAATAGCAAGGGCTATTTCAGAATTATTACTTGCTAGAAGTGAGGCTAGTCCGCAAAGATTTTATAGTATGTCTAGCCAAATCCAGAAAGACCGCAGTAAATATTATGAGATATTAGAGAATAGCCAAAAAGGAAATCTTGATATAACTGAATGGATTAAGTATTTCCTTGAAACACTTTCTTTAGCCGTTCTGGATTCTGAAAACCTGCTTGGTAATATTCTTGCAAAAGCTAAGTTTTGGGATGTATTTAAAGACCAGTATTTAAATGAACGACAAAAGAATATTATTAACCGCTTACTAGAGGATTTTGAAGGTAAACTAACATCATCAAAATGGGCGAAAATTTGTAAATGCTCGCAAGATACGGCAATTAGAGATCTCAAAGATCTAATTGAAAAGGGTATTCTGAAAAAGGACGATCTAAGTGGTAGAAGCACGTCATACTCATTGGTTGAATATTGAAAAGCGGAAAACATTAAAATATGTTTTCCTGATTTCATACTTCTATGTTATTTCTTTTTATTCTTTTTTTGTTTATTTTGCTTTGAATTTTCTGGAACTTCAAATGTATATTTTGTACCGACAGATTTGTCACCTTTCGCATATTGTAAGGCTTGATTGATACCTTCCAAAATCTCTTTCTCTAATTTAGTTAGCTGTTCTGTTTCTGATTTAGATGGTTTTTTACTATCTTGCAGATTATATTTTTCCTTCATTTCTTCAAAGCTAATCAATTTAGGGTTTGATTCCATAATTTTAACGGCATCATCATAATCTTCTTTGTCTATTAATGACTCTATATATAGATCAATAGCCTCATCTATAATCATATCTAAGGATTTATTGTATTTTTTCGAGAAATGCTTCAAATATTCAAGTTTTTCTTCATTAATATTAATGATTTCATTCATCATCTTTTTTTCCGTCTATTTAATGCTGTACTGCTGTTTTCCAAGCAATATTATGTATTTCATAAAATGATTAGTTATCATTTCCCTAGTATGTTTCTTACATGGAAATCTAATTCTACATTAAGCCCGTCCATTATCTTCAGGAAAGTTGTAAGCTTAGGCTCTGTCTTACCATTCAATAATTTATATAGATTTTGACGATTAATAGTACTTTTCTTTGCTAGTTTTGCTATTCCCCCTTGTGCCTCTGCCACGCTTTTTAGAGCTAATAGGAAAGCTTTTGTGTCTCCATCATTCTTATATTCTTCTAATGCTACTTTTAAATAGATTTCTGCATCATCCGGTTCGCTAAGTAAGGAAAGATTGAACTCTTCAAACGTCCTAAAATTATTTTTGTTACTCATCACTTTCTCCTTTAAAATCATACCAATACTCCTGAGCCTTTTGTATATCATTCTTTTGCGTACTTTTATCTCCTCCGATTAGAAGTACAACTAACCTGGCTCCTTTTTTCCCAAAATAAATACGGTATCCGGAACCAAAAAATAACCTCATTTCATATAAATTTTTCTCGATTGTTTTATAATCGCCAAGATTACCTAAAGCTATTCTTGCTACCCTGTTTCTTATTCTAGCAGCAGTTTCTTTGTCCTTTATCGATTTCAACCACTCAGTAAAAGGTTCTTTGTTATTTTTTTTATAAATTAATATTTCCACTTTGCATCTATATACATTTCTTATTTAATTAATTGTCGCACAAAAGCGACAATATGTCAATTATATTTTTATTTAATTTTGCATTTACTACCTAGAACCCATCTTCTCGGTACTAAACAGCAAAAGGCTGTTTTCCATTAGCCCCAGATATGCACGAAACTCATTTTTAGAACTTATAAAAAATATTGCAAAGTTTACTACCGAGAAGATTTAATATAATGAAAGACGTACGTTATGTACGTATTGACTATTAAGAACAGTACGTATATTATTAATATAACGTACGTTATTATAATAATGGTCATTATGCATAAAGAAATCTCTTCAATTGAACTTAGACAAAATTTAGCTGACGTTCTAAACCAAGTGAATTATAAAAATGAAACTTTTATAATTACAAAGAACGGGAAACCAACAGCAGCACTTATTGACTTAGAAACTTTAAATAAGCTAAAGGATCTACAACCAGATAATACAAGTAGCTAATATGACTAATATTGAAGTTTTAGAATCTAGAGACATTAACATCACCCTGCACAAAGAATCGCAAAACGATTCACTTGGTTACTGGCTGGATACTTATTTTGCAACTCAGGTGCTAAATGCAGCCCCTGGCACAATTAAAGCCAAAAAAAACGATATCACCAAGTTTTTAGAATACTTTTATAAATCTATGAAAACCGACAATATCGATTTTTGGACTACTTCAGTGTCTAAAGGATTTCAAAATCATTTGTTAGAGATTCTATATAACTTTACTTATATCAATAGAATCTTCGCAACCATAAGACATGCGGCTAGGTGGATACATACCCAGCGGAACTTCTTAGCAGGAAATCCCCTTAAAGACGTTATGGATATAGGCATTGAAGAGCCTCAGTGGAGAGGCTTAGACAACTTAACTATACAAAGACTTAAAGCAAGTTGTGAACACCGCATTGCTTTATGTACCAGAGCTAACCAAAACCCATTGATGGAAGTTGCAGTTTTTTATACTTTACTCTACACGGGCTTGAGGGTTTCAGAGCTTGTAAGGCTAAATATAGAGCAATATCATTCAAGAGGTTTTCATAACGTCATAAGAAAAGGGCGAAAGGTTTCAAAAAAAATACCTTTACCAAGTGACGCTAAAGAAAGGGTAGATTTATATTTGCAAACTAGGAAAGAGCTTTTAGAAAAAGAACCGCTATTTGTTTCTAAAAGTGGAAAGAGGCTAACAACAAGAGATGTAAGTTTAATTTGTGATAGGATTGCTAAACAGGCTTCTGTAAAGTCACAAGAACCAATAAAATTATCTCCTCATATGCTCAGGCACACAGTTTTAAAAGCAATTACTAAAGAAGAAGGAATTGAGGTTGCTCATAGACTCAGTGGCAATACTACAATCAAAGAGCTTTTAAGATATATTGCCCCTACTCATGAGGAACTCGCAGCCGCAACAGAAAAGCTATTCAAGAAATAATCTTTATTATAGTGTAAATTATTTAAATAAATCCGAATGTGTACCCGTTCTAATCAAATTTAATTCCTTGATATCTTTATAATAAATTAATAGCCAATCGGGTTCAATATGGCATTCTCTATAGTCATTATAATTAACTAATTTATGGTCTTTATTTTTGATTGGAAGCTTCACATTAGTGGATAGTTTATCGACAATAACTTCAATTTTGCTTAAATTCTTACCTCTTTTCTTCATGAGTCTCAAGTCTTTCTCAAATTGTATTGTGGTTTTAATCTTTAGCATAAAATTATTATCTGAACTTATTAAATAATTCCTTAGCGGAATTATAGGTGTTTAGGTTTTTGTTTTGGTTAACGTCATCTATAGCTTTTAAAGTACTACTTTTAAAAGTTTTCTTTTCATTAAATACACTTTCAAGAATCAGTTCTTTTATCGATTTCCCCTCAAGCGAAGCCATAACCTTGATTTGCTTATGTTGTTCTGGCGTTACTTCCAATACTATTCTAGACATTTCATAACCTTATAATATTTCTTATAATAATAGCATAAATATACATATTGTCAAATGTACATTTATGCTACCTTCTTAAACAAAGTCCTAAGTTAATTATTTAATAATCATGGATTTTTATATATAGGTAATATAAAATTATTATAACGAGTATTTTAAATGTTTGCCCTAATCGACTGCAATAACTTTTATGCTTTTTGTGAGAGGATATTTAATCCAAATCTCAAAATTTGTTTTAGCCTTTTCGCAAAAGCTAGTAAATTCTAAATGATCAAATAATATTTTCGATGTTCAATATAAGTAGCTTTTCTTATAGGTTTATGAATGCTAATTACTGTATCAAAGTTCAAATGCTTACATATATAACTTATAACTAAATTTGAGAGTTCACTTGAATTTTTTAATAACCTGCCATATAGCCTTAAAGCACATAATTTATGACTATTTGTTAAAATTACCTAGAGAAGAAAAATATGAACTGAGAGAAAGTGACGAAAGTTACCTTGGAGTGAAAAGTATCAGTATTTAATGTTCTTTAAAATCGAATAAGTTTTGAACATTTAAGGCATAATTTTCCTAACACTTTCGCGGTTAATATCCCATTTTCTATCGTTATTTTTACTCTGAAATTACCTGGAACCTTCTCTTTAATATTATACTTCTCCGTTATGTAAAACTAATATTTTAAGTAAAATAAATCACCCTAATTTATAAGTCCTTCAATCTAAGTGAATTTATTATTACCGAGATAGAACTAAAGCTCATTGCCACACTTGCAAATATTGGGCTTAATAATACTCCAAGCCAGGGATATAAAATACCTGCTGCTATAGGTACTCCAAGTATATTATAAATAAAAGCAAAGAAAAGATTTTGCTTAATATTACGAATAGTAGCTTTGCTAAGTTTATAAGCTTTGATTATACCGTTAATATCGCCTTTAAGTAATGTAATCCCTGCACTTTCTATAGCTATATCTGTGCCATTTCCCATGGCAATCCCTACATTGGCTTGAGCTAAAGCAATAGCATCATTAATGCCATCTCCTGCCATCGCTACAATCTTACCTTGAAGCTGTAGATCTTTAATAACTTCTGCTTTACGGGCAGGAGTAACTCCCGCTTCTACCTTGTTTATATTTAACTTCTTAGCTATAGCTAAAGCAGTAGTAAGATTATCACCTGTTAACATTATAATATTAACATTATTCTGTTTTAACTCTTTAATCGCATTACAAGCTGAAGGTTTAATAGGATCGGCTGTACAGAACAAAGCCTCTATCTTACCCTCAATCCCAAAGAACATAACGGTTTGGCCATCTCTTCTCATTTCAAAAGCTAGCTTATCTATTTGCTCTATATTGTTAACTTCTTCACTAAATAATTTTAGATTACCAAAAGAGATAGCTACTCCATCAATTGAGCCTATTATTCCTTGCCCAGTAATTGATTGAAAATTTTCTACTTTCGCTAGATTGATATTCTTTTCCTTTGCGGCATTAACAATTGCCGCAGCCAATGGATGCTCACTATTCTGCTCAAGGCTTGCAGCCCAGTAGAGCAATTTACTCTCATCATACTCCCCAAGAGATTTAATCAAAGTTAGCTTAGCCTTTCCTTCAGTTAAAGTACCCGTCTTATCAACGACTATGGTATCAATTTTACTGAGTAACTCTAAACTAGAAGCATCTTTAATTAAAATTCCCAGCTTAGCGCCTTTTCCACTGGCTGCCATAATGGACATGGGAGTGGCAAGACCTAAAGCGCATGGACATGCTATGATTAATACCGCAATACTATTAACCATAGCATAAGCTAATTTTGGCTCAGGACCAGCAATATACCAAATTAAACCCGTGATAATGGCAATAAGTATCACTATTGGTACAAAATAAGCTGAAGTTAAGTCTGCTAATTTCTGGATTTGCATTTTGCTTCTTTGAGCTTTTGATACCATCTCAACTATTTGTGCAAGTACTGTTTCTTTACCTATACGCTCTGCTTTAACAATTATACTACCATTACCATTCAGAGTTCCGCCTATAACTTTATCTCCTATGTTCTTATATACAGGCATTGATTCGCCCGTTAACATAGATTCATCTATATTACTGTTACCTTCTATAATAATGGCATCCACTGGTATTTTCTCACCTGGCCTAATTCTAATAAGGTTACCTATTGCTACTTCTTCTAGTGGTATATCTACCTCTGTATTATCAGATTTAACTATACGGGCAGTTTTTGGAGCCAGTCCTAATAACTCACGAATTGCATTGTTACTATAACTCCTGGCTTTAAGCTCCATCACCTGACCAAGTAATGCAAGCGTTGTAATCACTCCTGCAGCCTCAAAATAAACTCCTACTTTCTGTAGTAGTATGAATTGATGGACTAAGATAATAGATATTACACTGAATATATAAGCTGCTCCTATCCCTAAGCTAAGTAATGTATACATATTTAAGCTTTTATTGAGTAGTGATTGATAACCTAATTTAAAAAATGGCCAACCACCCCAAATTACAATTGGGGTTGCAAGTAGCAGTTCTAATATGTTAGATATTTTATCTGGAATACCAATAAAATGCTTACCCATTGCTATAATCATCAATGGTATTGCTAAAACAGCAGAAATAATAAACCTTTTTTTCATGGAGAGATATTCATGATCTTCTCCTACTTCTAATGTAATTTGTTCTGGTTCAAGTGCCATCCCACATTTTGAGCAGTTTCCAGGACCTTTTTGTCTTATCTCAGGATGCATAGGGCAAGTAAAAAAAGCATCTTTTCCTACATTTAAATCTCCCTTATTGTTTGCCTGATGAATAGCACAACAACTAGCATGATTTTTATGCTCAACTTGGTCATCAGAAGTTTTAATATGCTTAGCACTATGATGATGGTGCTGATGTTCTTGGGTATTCATATATTGCCCTCTAATTTTACTCAAACTTTTTGATCAATTTTTTAATTTCTTCTATTTTTTTCTGCTTTTCATATTCGTCATTTGAATCAAAAGCTTTAGTGACACAATGTGATAAATGAGATTCTAAGATATTTACCTCTACATTTCTTATAGCTATTCTTACCGCCTTTAATTGAGTTAGTATTTCAGGACAATATCTACTTTCTTCTATCATTTTTTTTATACCTTCAATCTGACCTTTAATTTTATTTAATCTTGGTAAATTGATATCATGCATAATGGATTTGTTGTTGATTGTTTTATCATTTGTCATAGCTAAACCTTACTATACCGTATGTTAGAATTTAACTAATGTCAATAAAAAGCCACTGTGCTTTATAAGTTACTAGTGTTGCATTTCATCACATTGTTTGGTTTCAATCTGAATAGTAATATGATCTATACTAAATTCCGAATGTAAGAATTCTCGCATGTTTTTAATAAGTTCATCTTGATTATTAATATTACTATTAACAATAACATGAAGAGTTATTGCGTTACTAGTTGAACTAATCGACCAAATATGTATATGATGAATATCTATAATTAGAGTATTTAACTTTAATAGCTGTGTTTTTACTAGCTCGGGAGTAATGCCTTCTGGGCTACTTTCCATTAGGACCATAGAAGATTGTTTAATTAAGCGCCATGTAGTTTTAAGTAATAAAATTGAAATAAATAATGATAAAATAGGATCAATATTCATCCATCCAGTATATATTATAACTACGCCAGCTACAAACGCTGCAAGCGAACCCAATAAATCGCTTATAACATGAAGTAAGGCACTTTTAATGTTCATATCTTTATGTGAAGATTTGCTAATTATCCAAAAAGCTATAGCATTAACTACAGCCCCAGCTAAGCCTACGTATATTAAGGTTTTACCCTCTAACGTTATTGGTTCAAACAACCTTATTATTGCTTCATAAATAATATAGATAGAGAGAATCAATAAACTTAAACCATTTATCAGAGTGGCAATAATCTGAAAGCGATGGTAGCCATAGGTAAAAATACTATTGGCCGGTCTTTTAGAATAATAAATTGCTATCCAAGATAAAGCTAAGGCTAAGGCATCAGTAAACATATGTCCCGCATCAGACAAAATAGTTAGAGACTGCGAAATTATGCCAACAACAATTTCAACAATCATAAAGCTTACAGTAAGTATTAGTGACTTTAAAAGTAAGCTGCTATTCATATCAAGATTATGGTGTGCATGCTCATGCAGTGTTTTATGTTTACGTTTGCTATTATTATGAGAATGTTCCATATAACCTCTACTTATTATTTATTTTTAAAATAAATAGAAAAAGAGAATAGAAATTACTAAAGCGCCCATGCGCCTAAAGTTAATTGTTAGTAATCATTATTTCCTTTTTCATACATTATAACTTGCTTTATTTTCAATAGTATAATTAAACCCAATACTGATTATAACATATTTACTAACAAATTATATATTTATTTACATGGACTTGATTAAATGTTATGATTAAATAATCTTTTCTCCTTAAAGTACTAACAATTACGCAAGAGGATACTTATATGAGCAAAATTTTATTAACAGCAATTTCAATATTATTAAGCATTAAGCTAAGTTATGCCAATGAAAATAAAGACAAAGAAGATATAAAAAAACAAGAACAAGTTAAAAACATGGATATGAAAGATATGGACCATAAAAATATGACGAATAAAGAAAATACACAAACTAATAATAAAAAATAATTACATTTAATAATAATTTATTAAATGTCTCCGTAAATATAAGGGTAGCTTAAAGCTACCCTTATATTTTTTCTTATATATTTTAAGGTTGTCAAATTTTTCTAATAATACTAAAGTTTTATGTCATGCACTTTTTTATCACCATATTCTTTGTAATAATTTAATTTTATTTAAAAATTGGTGTTTTAAAGCAGCCCCTACATGTACTATTATTAAAGCTGAAAATATGTATGGTATTATTGCATGAATTTCATGGAATAACATACTTAATTCTGAATTTTTTTCAATAAATTTAGGCAAAGTAAATGAAAAAAAAGGAATTTTATATCCAGCAAAACTTGTAGCGAAAATTCCTGTAAGTGGAGCTATCAACATAAAAAAATATAAAAGTTTATGACCTATAGAAGAAGCTAAGTTATTAAATTTACTTATATTTGATGGCAAAGGAGGGATATATGTAGAAAATCTAATATAAGATCTTATAAAAAATAATACTAAAATTAAAATCCCAAAAGATCTATGTAAATTAAAAAGCTCTTTTTTCAAAGGCAGCCCACTTTTTAGTTTTATCATAAACCAACCTTCGCCAATCATAGCAATTAATAATATAGCCATTAACCAATGTAATATTCTTAAACTTAAATGATATTTATTATTATTTTCTAATTTCATAAATTTTTCCTATATTATATTTAGTCTTTTGAAAACATATTAATTTCAAAATTTTATAGATAATCCGATTCCAAATTTTTCTTTGGCATCATAATTACCGGAAATATATAATTGCTTAGTGATGGAATAATTAAGATTAAATCTATATTCGCTATTAGTATTCCATTTCCAATCAAGATTTGTACGATTAGTTAACTGATGTTCATTATTTAAACCAAAACGAAGTTTACCTTTTGAGTCTAAGCGTACATCACTTTTAATTAAAAATGGTAGAGTATATTCAAAACCTATAATGGCTTTATTGGAAGTATCACCGTCTTCTTTAGCAAAACTGCCTCCAACATATGCACCAAAGAACTGAGAAGTAAATCTCTGATATCTAATTTCGGCTTCATAATCCTTGTTATAATTATGCTCTACATCGAATAATAGGTTATCATCATTTCTGGTAAACTTAGTGCTAAAGCTAGCTAAGTTTGAAAATCCTTCAAGTCTATTAACTGCAAACCATTTGTTACCATGGTCTTTTGAATGATTTTTAGAGTGATTAGGGGTATTTTTATCTTCAGGATCAGAGTAACTAACAATGCCACCCATACCTAGTTTCATATGGTAAAGATTATGACAATGGAAGATCCAATCTTTTTCTTCATTAGCATAAAATTCAATTGTTGTAGTTTCATAAGGCGCTATATTTACCGTATGCTTTAATGGACTTTCTTTACCTTGGCCGTTTAGCACTCTAAAGAAATGCCCATGAAGATGAATAGGATGATGCATCATAGTTTTATTAACCAGAGTCATCCTCACATTTTCACCTTTTTTAATAAAGAATTTATCAGCTGCATACATAGGTGTATCATTAATAGTCCATACATAGCGTTCCATTGACCCAGTTAAATTAAGGGTAATTTCTCGGATTGGGTTATTTTTAGGAAGGGTAGAATCTGATAAAGATTTAAGAGCTTTGTAGTTATCCAAATAAGCTATATGTGGTAATTGAGGAGCTGCTTTTGGTTTGTTTTCTTTGTGTCCTTTATATTCCATTTTATCCATGGCTTGCATATTATGCATTTCATGTGTAGAGGATTGTTGTGGTTTTGAATGATCCATGTTCGCCATATCATTCATTTTTATATCCGCTTTAGGAGTATTATTACTACTTTCCATAGCAGTCATACTTGTCATGTCATGACCTTTTGGGCTAGAAGAGCTGCCGCCCATACTACTCATATCGTGCATACCGGACATATTCATATCCATAAGCACTAAGTTAGGCTTGGGAATAGTTGGGGCTGCAACCAATTTTCCTGCACCAATTCTAGCAGTGGCATATCCTGTGCCATCTTCTGAAGTTGCTCTAAACTCATAAGTTTTATTATCTGGTACTGTAACAATAACATCATAGGTCTCAGCCATGGCAATTCTAATTCTTTGAGCGGTAAAAGGCTTAACTTTTATGCCATCTGCTTCAATAACTTTCATAGTGCTGCCGGAATATTCCAGAATAAAATATGAAGAAGCTGCAGCATTAATAATCCTCAGTCTTATTTTGCTTCCTGGTTTTGCTTTACTTAAATCTAATGACTTTTTGCCATTAATGAGAAATGCATCATAACCTACATCTGACATATCCATAGGTCCCATTCGCATGACAGCATTTTTTACTCTTAAATCAAAAGCTTTGTAACCATTGCTTAAAACTTTATCCCAAGATTGCACCGAGTCTTTCTTAAGTGCATAATAATCAGGATCTTTTTTAATATTGGCAAGTACTTGTTCGGGATGTTCATCGGTCCAATCTGAAAGTACTACTATATGTTCTTCATCATATGTTTCTGTTTCTTTCTCAGGATAAAATATCATCGAACCATATACACCCTGTTGCTCTTGTAGTCCTGAGTGAGAGTGATACCAATAAGTACCTGGATGAGTTACTTTATATTGATAAGTAAAGCTCTTGCCTGGATGAATTGGTGGAGTATTTATATAAGGAACCCCATCTTGATCATTAGGTAATAGCACGCCATGCCAGTGTATTGAGGTTTCCTCAGCTAAATAGTTGTTAACTGTAATTTTTAAAGTATCACCTACTTTTGCTTTAACAGTAGGCCCTGGTATAGAATTATTTATTGCTAATCCTCTAGCCTCTTGACCACTATAATTTACCGTTTCATAGTTAACATTAAAAATATATTCTACTGTTTTAGCCTCAGCAAAATTGTTAAATAAAATAACATAGGCTGTAGATAGTAAATATAATATTTTTTTAAACATGGAAAATCCTATATTAGTTTGTTATTTGATTATACTATAAGTAATATTTAAAAAATATATAAATATATTTATTAGGTTTCAAATAAATATGCTGAGAAAATTACTTTTTATATTATTTATAAATTTTCTACTGTCTTCTTGTATTGTTTTCAAAAGTACTAGGCCATCATTACAAAATAATAATGTTTCATTTTATAAAATAAATAAAATAGTAGAAAAATATCCTCAGCTTCCTTGGGACCAATTTACAATAGTATTTTTAAAAAAATACTATAAATATAAACCTGAAGATATGAAATTTATGTTATTAAAAGGTGGTTACTCAGAAGACGCACTTTTTAAAGTTAATTTATTATCTAAGAATTACATTTTAAGGTTTATAGGGTTGAACCGTCCAAAAAATGATCGTGATTTTATTATACAATCTTTTGTATGGGCAGGTTCAAATAATTTTGGTCCGAAAGTTTATTTATATGATAAAGATTCAACATTTCTACTTATGGACTTTTTAGAAGGTAAAACCTTGGAATTAAAAGATACTAAAAATGCAAGTATTTTAAAAGCGTTAGGAAAAACTTTATTTAAAATACATAATGCACCTAATCCAAAATCAAATATTCGACAAATGAGCCAGTTTACTATTGGAAGAGATTGGTATTTATCAGTTAAGAATACTAAGCGTAAATATTTTGGACCTAGCATCCTAAAAGTCGCTTATAATCATTGGCTAAAATTAAATAAAGAAGTAAATGAAACCTCTTATAAAAATTCAATGCTTCATAATGACCCAAACTTAAGAAATGTACTATGGAATGGTAAGAAAATTTTCTTATTAGATTGGGAATTAGCTGGATTAGCAGACCCAAGGAAAGAGTTAGCGCATATATGTGCTTGGTACGGATTAAATGATAAATTAACTGATGTTTTTCTTTCCTCTTACTTGAAACGTAAGCCTTCTTTTCAAGAGTTATTAATTAATGAAAAAATGAAAAAAATAATTTTATTAGAATTTGCATGGGTTGGTTTATCAAGCTTAAAAAATAATATATCTATTAATGATTGGGATAGTTTTTATGCTAAAGCTGGGCCAAAAACAGTTGAAGATTTATCTTTAATTCAAATAAACTCAGAAAGCAAACCTTCTGATGAAACATTAAGAATAATTTATTTAGGCTTGATTAAACAATTCATAATTAAAGTTACCAAAGATAAATAAAATTTATTATCTTAAATATCATATAATTTTTTTAGCCAATATTTAATATGTGATTCAGTCTCGTAATTACAATATCTATAATTTTAATTTAATTCCATATATTTATTATTTGTAAAAACTTAAGAGCGTATCTTTTTGCCAAAATGTTGCTGATACCCCTAATAGATATAGTTCCTGGCGATAAACTACAGTTGCCTCTTATACAAATTGATAAGCCAAAACCTAAGCTAATGAATGTATTAGATGAAATTAATGGAAAGTTCGGCAGAAACACTCTTTTCTTTGCTGCTCAAGGTATTAATGGAGATTGGCAACCTCAATGCACTAAAAAGTCGCCTAATTATACTACATGTTGGGATGATTTGATAAAGGTGGTATAGAGAAAATAAAATAAGGGAATTTAAACTTTTGACCATCAACTCCCTTTTTTTAATTACATAACAAATGAAACCTTTTTCTCAGGCTGAATATGCATAGCTGAGTGAACGATCTTATGATTTACTTCTTGCACTTTTGCCAGAACTTCTGGTTTTTGGATGAATTCTTTTCTAAACTTTAAATCATTATAGTATACAAGGAAATCATCCCAATTACTTGGTTCAGAGACATAGGATTTATATATTTCTTCCTTAGAATATTTTTGATTATTAAAAATCAAAGCTATTTTAGCATCAATGTAATTTTGAGTACTTTCTTTAATATAATTTGCAAACTCATCTTTATCGTAAAAAACACAATTTACTAAATTTGGATTTCTACAAGGAGTCGTTTGATGTGATTCTTTTGTATAATATTGAAATTTTGATGAATTTAGTTTCATAATTATTGTTATGTCTTCCATATATCCTGATACCTTTGATAACGTAAATTTCTTATCTAGATAATCAAGCTTCGCAAGATACTTATAAACTTCCTCTACTGCAAGCAAGTTACTATTGTTTAAAACTAAAACTTCTAAATCTAATTTATTAACATAGCCCCGAAATTCATTAGCAATGCTTTTATTGTAGTGTGGTATTTCTGAATCTTTTATATAATTACGTATAGCGACAGTGCCATTGGAATTTTCATATATATTAATATACTTATCTAGTAATGTAATAAACTCAAATTTATTATTAAATTTCTGATATCTTTCATTTGGCTGAAATGGAGAAATATCATCATGAAGAAATGTGCTATTAATATTATAGACTGAAACCCAAGCATTACGACTTATTGGCTCAGCCATATATTCTAAACAAACATAATGTTTAGGAAAGTTTTCCCATATCTTTTCCTTTATTTTTATTAAGTTATTGGGTTGAAGACAATATTCGTAGGTTTTTCTTATGTTTGCATTATATTCGTCTTTACGATAATTATCCTCTTGTGAGTAGTAATAACTTATTAATTCTGAGGGTTTTGGAATTAATTCTTTTATTTGACTTATATTTTGATTATATATAGCTAGATCCTCCCTATACTTGTATTTTTGTCTTAATAATGAAGTTACATTTTTTGGACATTTACTTAATGTAATTTCTTGTACTGTTTGATTCAGGAGCTTTTGACAATAATCTATTTTGTCTTGTAAATCTTTTATATCATTTTGATATTTGCTAATTTTAGTATCATTTAATTTGATAGTCTCATATCTTTTGTTATAAATTTCAACTAATTCACGGTCATTAGTATCTCTTCCAAATGTTTTATTTAATTTTTTAAAGACAGAAAATAATTTTGCGTCATGATAGTTTTGAAATTTTTTAGGTAGTTCATACATTTCATATAGATTATTGTCTAAAAACTTTTTAAATAGCTTGCATTCAATGTTTATATGTTTGTCCAAATCATATTCCTTGCAAAACCAACTTGAGCTTGTATTAATTTCGGAAATATATTCAAGGAATTCTTCTGCCATGCTATGGAATTTATCTATAGGCATAACTCCTTCTTCTGTTTCTAAAAAATTTGCCGTAAAAGGGATTAGGCATTCTAATTTATGATTAGCATCACCAAAGTTCATGTCATCATAAGCACTATGTATTTCATATAAAAAATCTTGAATTGAATGAAGTTCCTTTAATAACTGCGTCGAATATTCAATGTTATAATTTAAAAACTTATTAAATATGGTAAAATTATCTTTATAATTTTTAGCCATATGAAGGTTGTGCTTTTCATCTATTATATTAAGCTCCTCTAAATAGTAAAAGATTTCATCAACACTTAATAAATCTCCATTATTGATAAGTATCTTCTCAATATCTAATTTGCATGCATATAATAAGTCTTGAAGGGAGTGTTTTTCTAAACATTCATAACCTATTATTTTATGGTTATACTTACTAAGTTCATCTAAACTCTTCTGATTTAAGCTTCTTAAATAAGGACTTATATATTTAATTAGCTCTTCTTTTGTTTCAAATAGCTGATATAAAACTCCGTTATCCTCATATCTAAAGTTTTCCAAACTAAATACCGATGGTTCTGGATGATCAGGATCTAAATAATCTATACAAATATAGTGTTCTGGTTTTGTTGTCATTTTGGTTACCTTCTTAAAAATTAAAATTAATAAAGCTCTTAAAACGTGTGAAAGTTTTTTGAAAATTTGTATATATACTTAGCTGAATGCTCTACATTCTTTGAATGAAATACTGCAACAGCTTTTCGCCAATTTTGATAAACCCCGTAGTTGGTTCTTATAAACTTAGCGGCGTATTCTATGTTATTTTGGGGGTTAAACATGTCGTTTACGTCCTTAAAAGCAGATTTATGATATTTGTAATTAATCTGCATACATCCAATATCAATA